>OGHO01000243.1_pt1 | contig 81888 bp, 68 predicted proteins | sample 1571421 | NCBI WGS metagenome assembly OGHO01 (sample SAMEA2581937, study PRJEB24529) | metagenome | biome: Human gut stool | place: China | collected 2011
CGAGGTAGGTGTAGCCGTAGCGCACGGCGCGGCGCAGGATGCGGCGGATGACGTAGCCCGCCTTGACGTTCGACGGCAGCTGGCCGTCGGCAATCGAGAAGGCGATGGCGCGCAGGTGGTCGGCGATCACGCGCATGGCCACGTCGGCCTTCTCGTCCTCACCGTATTTTTTGCCCGACATCTCCGCGATGCGGCCGATCGTGGGTTGGAAAACGTCGGTGTCGTAATTCGATTTCTTGCCTTGCAGGATCATGCAGAGGCGCTCGAAACCCATGCCCGTGTCGACGTTGCGCGCGGGGAGTTCCTCCAGCGAGCCGTTGGCCTTGCGGTTGAACTGCATGAAGACGAGGTTCCAGATCTCGATCACCTGCGGATGGCTCGCGTTGACCATCTCGCGGCCCGGCTTCAAGGCGATCTCCGCCTCGTCGCGCAGGTCGAAGTGGATTTCCGAGCAGGGTCCGCAGGGTCCCGTCTCGCCCATCTCCCAGAAGTTATCGTGCTTGTTGCCGCGGATGATATGGTCCGCAGGCAGGTACCGGAGCCAGTAGTCGTAGGCTTCCTGGTCGAACGGCACGCCGTCCTCCTCCGAGCCTTCGAACACCGTGGCGTACATCCGCTCGGCGGGCAGTCCGTAGACATCGTGGAGCAGTTCCCAGGCCCACTCGATCGCCTCCTTCTTGAAGTAGTCGCCGTAGGACCAGTTGCCCAGCATCTCGAACATCGTATGGTGGTAGGTGTCGTGGCCGACCTCCTCCAGGTCGTTGTGCTTGCCCGACACACGCAGGCACTTCTGCGTATCGGCCGCACGCGGATACTTGCGGGGCGCGTTGCCCAGGAAGATGTCCTTAAACTGGTTCATGCCCGCGTTGGTGAACATCAGCGTGGGGTCGCCCTTGACGACCATCGGGGCCGAAGGCACGATAACATGCCCTTTCGACTCGAAGAAGTCGAGAAAGGCCTGACGGATTTTATTCGATTCCATTGTATATTGATTTATCCTATTTTTCCGTTATTCGATTCGGGTTGCAAAATTACACATTTTAAACTAAATTTGCATCCTATTAAAGGAGATTTTTCCGCGATGGGTGAAAAAGGACACAGATTCGGAACCGAAACGCTTCGGGCCGGCGCCGGAGAGCTGACGCACGAGGCGCAGGTCCTCACGCACGGCGTGGTGACGGCTCCGTTCCGGCTCCGCACCTACCGCCTGATCCGCAAGATCCTGATCGGATTCATCCTCGTGTCGATCGCCAACGTCCTCTTCTCCTACTTCTTCTACACGCCCAAGATGTACCGCATCCTGCGCGACAACCGCGAGACGGTGATCAGATACCGCATCCTCCAGGACCGCATCCGCACGGCCCAGCAGCGTGTCGACGAAATACGCCACCGCGACAACTACGTCTACCGCTCGCTCTTCTCGACCGACACGCTCTCGATCCCGGGCGTGTGGCAGCCCTACCCCGATTCGAAATACGCCCCGCTCGCCGACGACGACTACGCCCCGCTGATGGTCGGGACGTGGCGGCAGCTGGACGCGCTGGCCCGGACGATCTACCTCGAATCGGTGTCGTTCGACGAATTGCAGCAGTTCTCGAAGAACAAGGAGCAGCTCTCGGCGGCCGTCCCGGCCATCTGGCCCATCGACCGCTCGGCGCTGCACAACAACCACATCGGCGCCTTCAGCGCGCGCCGCATGCACCCCGTGCTGGGCTACATCCGCCCCCACACGGGCATCGACTTCGGCTGCGACCGCGGCACCCCGGTCTACGCCACGGGCGACGCCGTGGTCGAAATAGCCTCGGCCAACGGCTTCAACGGCGGCTACGGCAAGCAGGTGCTGCTCAACCACGAATTCGGTTACAAGACGCGCTACGCCCACCTGAACGAAGTGCTCGTGAAGCCCGGCGAGCGCGTCACGCGCGGCCAGATCATCGCCCGGACGGGCAACACGGGGCGTTCGACGGGTCCCCACCTCCACTACGAGGTGATCCACAAGGGCGTGCCCGTCAACCCGATCAACTATTTCAACCGCAACATGACCCCCGAGGAGTACGAACGCCTGATGGAGAACATGCGCGAGACCAACTTCGAAAAGCTCTGACATGGCAGGTAAAAAGGATTTAGAGCGTCTGCGCAGGCGCAGGCGGCGCAAGCAGCGGATCATCCGCGCCACGGTCCACCTTTTCGTGTGGCTGGGGATGGCGGTGCTCTACTACGTGGGCTTCTCGGTCTTCTTCGACACGCCGTTCGAGTACCAGATGAAGCACTCGACCGACCGCCTGCGCCGCGAATACGAGGCGCTGTCCGCCCGGTACGACTCGCTCTCGACCGTCCTGGGCAACCTCTCGGAGCGCGACCGCAACGTTTTCCGCATCCTTTTCGAATCGGAGCCGTACGACTTCGACTCGGAGCACGAACAGCGGCAGAGTTCGACCTACGAGAAGATCGTGGGCCGCTCGACGCGCCAGCTCAAACGCGAACTGCGCGAAAGGGTGAGCGAGATGGAACGACAGCTCGAAACGCTCAACGCCTCGTACCTCGACCTGCAGGCGCGCATCGACACGGCAGGCCGCAGGTGCGACAACATCCCCTCGATCCAGCCCGTGATCAACAAGCAGCTGACGCTGCTCACGGCCTCCTACGGCATGCGCATCCACCCCTTCTACAAGACGCTGCAATCGCATCAGGGCGTGGACTACACCATTCCCGAAGGGTCGCGCGTCTTCGCCACGGCCGACGGAACGGTGCGCGAGGTGGCCCAGCGCAACTCGACGTCGGGACAGACCGTCGTCATCGACCACGGCAACGGCTACGAGACTTCGTACAACCACCTCTCGAAGATCAACGTCCGCAAGGGCCAGCAGGTGCGCCGCGGCGACATCATCGCCCTTTCGGGCGACACGGGCCTTTCGCTGGCGCCCCACCTCCATTACGAAGTCCGCTACAACGGCATGCGCGTGGACCCGATCCACTACTTCTTCATGGAGCTTTCGCCCACCGAATACCAGCGTCTGATGCGCATCGCCCAGTCGGGCATGCAGTCGTTCGACTGACAGCCTGCACCGAAACTCAAAAAACCGCGCCTTCTGCGGCGTTCCCTATTTTCCGCCACGACATGACACACCCCGGCTCCGAAATAAAACTGATCCTTCTGGATTTCGACGGCACGCTGGCCGACACCCGGCGTGCCAACACGCTCGCCTATGTCGCCACGCTGCGCGAAGCGGGTTATACGCTCACCGAAGAGGAGTATGCGGCCCGCTATTTCGGCATGCGGTGCGACGAATTCCTGACCCGGATCGGCATCGCCGACCCGGCCGAACGCGAACGGCTGCGGCTGCGCAAGATCGCGCTCTACCCCACGTTTTTCGACACCGTGCGGCTCAATAGGCCGTTATGGGATTTCTGCCGGCAGTTCCGTGCGCAGGGCGGCCGCGTGTGGATCGTCTCGACGGGCAGCCGCGCCAATATCGACAACGCCATGCGGCATCTGGGAATCGCCGGACCGCAAGCCGTCCGGCGTCTCGAAACGCCGGACGAAGACACGTCACGCAAAGGAGAGAGACTGCCGGAGGAAAACGCGGTGGACGGGATTCTTTCGGGCGCCGACGTCGCGCGCAGCAAACCCGCCCCGGACTGTTTTCTGGAAGCCATGCGCCGCGAGGGCTGCACGCCGCGCGAGACCCTGATTTTCGAGGATTCCGAGATCGGTCTCGAAGCGGCCCGCCGCAGCGGAGCGTCGTATTTCAGGGTGAAACTCTGAGCCGTCTCAGCCCCGTTTGCAGATTATCCGGAAATCGCAGAACTTGCACGTATCGGCGTCCTCGCACTGGCGGAACGGCACCGCAGGGTCGTACATTTCGGCCAGCTGCGCACGCAGCAGCTCCTCGAAACGTTCGCGGTAAAGCGTATAGCGCGCCCCCCTGACGCCCAGCTGCTTGTCGTCCAGCTGCGGCGAATAGTCGGGGCGGTTCATGCTGCGGACGTAGTAGAGCGCGGGTTCGGCGTCGCAGCCCCGCGTATGGTGCAGGATCATCGAATAGAGCAGCGTCTGCAGGATATTGGACAGCCGCTGTTTGCCGGTTCCGGTGAAAAGGCTCTCCACGCCGTCGAACTCCAGATGCGGCGCCCCGGTCTTGTAGTCCACGACCCGCAGCGCGCCGTCGCCGAGCATGTCGATACGGTCGGCGATGCCCCCGAACTTCATCTCCAGCTCGCGCTCCCCGGCGCGGAACGGGAAGGAATAAGCCACCCGCTCCTCCAGTCCCGACACGGCGAACGCATCGTGCGCCGCATCGTAAGGCATCACCCCGCCACGCAGATAACGCGTGACGATATCCTTCACCAGCAGCAGGTTGCCCGTATAATCTTCGGCCGAAGCGCGTTCGTCCTGCAAATAATTTTCGTTGATCGCCCGCTCGACCGCCGCGGCGACCTCGCCCGAACGGATCATCGCCCGGAGGGTTTCGCCGGGATGCTCCTCGCCCACGATCCGGGCGTAGAGCGTCTGCACGGCGGCGTGAAGGATCGTGCCGAACATCGGCGCATCGACCTCCTCCGAAATCTCGTCGTCGGCTTCGAGCCGGGCCACGGAGTGGAAATAGAAGCGCAGCGGGCAGGCCACGTAGCGGAAAAACGCCGTCGGCGAAAGCGCGGCGGGACTTTCGGCATCGACGAAGCGTTCCAGCCGCCGCATCACCTCCCCGTCCTTCGCCACCTCGATCGGAGCCGTCTCGGCGAGGTTCACGTCCACCCCCACCTCGATCCTGCGCACGTCGAAGCCGCTTTCGTAATCCAGCTGGTAGATATAGCGGCTCGGCTCGCCCGTCGATTTGTCGTCGGCATGCGAACAGTAGAGCATGTGCACGCTCTTCGCGCGCTGGATCAGACGGTAGAAATAGTAGGCATAGACCCCTTCGTGATGTTCGGGCGTGGGCAGTTCGTAGGCCGCACGCAAGTTGTAGGGAATGAACGACGACTGCGCGACGTGGTTGCCCGGAAAATTGTCGTCGTTCATCGAGAGAAGGATGACGTTCTCGAAATCGACGTTGCGGGTCTCCAGAATACCCATGATCTGAATCCCCTCCAGCGGTTCGCCCTCGAAGGGGATGCGCAGCGTCTGCAAATGGCGGCGCAGCAGCGAGGTATACACCTCGGTCGCAAGCTCGATGTCGCATTCGTCGAGCGAGTTGCGCAGTTTGGTCACCTGCTCGGCGATGACGGCCAGAAATTCGACCCGCTGTCTGGCGTCGTCGCCCTCGTAGGGCTGGCGCGCCACGGCGGCGATCACGCCCAGCAGGTAATCGGACAGCTCGCGCCACTCCGTCGCAGGCGAAAAGATCCGTTTCAGCAGTTCGTTGCGGCCCAGCCATGCGGCATCGACCGAAATCCGCCGGTCGCGGACGATCTCCTCGTGCATCGTGCGGGTCAGCGCGGCGTCGCACTCGGCAACATAGGGATGCGCCAGAATACCCGCCACGTCGGCATGGTAGAAGGTCCAGCCGCCGCCCTTTTTGCGGCGATGGTTCTGCAGCTCCACAAGGCGTTCGACGAAGGTATAGGCAAGGCTCTGCCGCAGGGGGAAACCCATCGTGACGTTCACGCGGCCTATATCGGCGGGCAGGGCGTACAACAGCGGCAGCAGCAGGTTTTCGTCGGTCAGCACCACGGCGGTCTCCTTGCCCAAGGCGGGCTTCAGCCCGGCGGCGACTTCGGGGTCCTCCTGCGCGCGGCGGCGTGCGAGGTCCGCGAGAATCGCCGCGGCGTATTTGCACTGCACGGCGTTCGACACGGCGGCCACGGAGACGACCTCCTTTTCGCCCCGCATGTTGTCGTGCGCGAATTCGGTCCGGGGCGGAAACAGCGCGACGTTCGAGCGCACGAACATCCCGGCCTCCTGTTCGGGATTGTCCTTATAATAAGCGTCGTAATCCCAGTAGAAATCGGTTTCGGAGGCAACAGCAAGGAATTTGAAGAGCTGCTTTTCGCACTCCGACAGGGCGTTGAATCCCGCCACGACATACCTCCGCGGTTCGGGAAAGGCGAACGCGCCTTCGGCGATGCGGTCGGCGGCGGCCCGCTGGACCATGCCGTTGTAGGCGATGCCGAGCGACGCGAGCCGCCGGCGGAATTTGCGGTAAACGGGGCCGAGCGTCTTCCAGATCGCCAGAAAGCGGCGTTTCTCCTCCGAAAGATCGGCCTCCTCGCCCAGCGAAGACCAGAACGACAGAATCTGCAGCTGGGCGGGCGTCAGGTAGGAGATGTCGGCTTCGATCTCCTTGATTTCGGAGATGTTGCGGAAGAGCATCTGCGCGTCGATCCGGTACTTGTCGATCGTGTCGAAGTCCGTGAGGAGCATGTCGCCCCAGAAATAGAACTTATCGAACGGCTCGGTGTGGAATTCCGAATAGACCTTATAGAGTTCGGTGATGAGCCGCACGCGGTCGCCCGCATGCAGGCCCGATATTTCGCTCATCAGGTCGTCGACGGTCACCCACTCCGGCTGCCACATGGGCCGCCCGGCGATGCGCGTCAGGGCATCGACGAAAAACAGCCGCGCACGCCGCGACGGAAAGAGCACGGCCCTCTCGGACAGTCCCTCGCCGTATCGGGCATACAGGTCCCCGGCGACCTCTTCCAGAAATCCTTTCATAGCCGCCCTACAGTGTTTTCAGAGCAAAGTTCCGTAAAACAATGGCATCCGCACCGGACACCCCGCCGAATCGTCTCCGTATCCCGGCAGGTGCGCCGGTTACACCGGCAAAGCCAGACAGCTCCGCCGTCCGCCGCAGGAATACCCGTTCCACCCCGCCCGGAGAAGCCGGCAGGCCCCGCCGCAGGAACGCTCCGGCGGACCGATATGCGAAAACCCTTCATCCGCTACTCCACGCGGTTGATTTCGCCGCCCATGAACTTCGCGCCGCCGCGTACGATCTTAGGATCGCCCTTGTAACTGATCCGCGCATTGGTCGTCGTCTTGCCCACGAAACGGTCGGTGATCCACAACGACACCTCGGCCTTGCTCTGGGCATTGACCTCGGCCGACATCACCTCCAGATCGGATGCGGCCACCTTGCCCGTCGACACATACAGCGACAGGTAACGCACCGAACCCGAAAGGTTCGCCGTGCTGTATCCCGTCTGCTCCATCTTGAGGTCCTTGACGTCCAGCTTCGCCGTCAGCGAAGCCTTGCGGTTGACCGTCACGTCGAGCACCGCGGCGTCGAGCGTCCCCTCGAACGTCGCGGCCGCGCCTGACAGCGAAACGGCCCGCAGCGCGTTGTAATAGACCGTCACCTCGGTGCGTTCGGGACGGCGCGAATCGGGCTTCTCGCTGATGCGCAGGGTCTTGTCCTTGACCTCGGCGCGGAACTTGGTGGTATAGGAGCCTTTGGTGTCGTATACGATTTTCGGGGCCTCGGTGTCGGGAACCCGGACGAATTTGACGTCCAGATCGGCATCGACCGCAACCGCCTCGAAGGTGGGCAGCCACTCGTTGCGCTCTCCGGCGCCCGCAGCGCCCGTTTCCTGCGCATAACCCGATGCGGCCAAAACCAGCATCACCGCGCTCAGAATCATCTTCTTCATACTTTTCGGTTTTAATACGTCGCTAATTTACGAAATTATTGCGAACCCCGGTTTGCCGTTCGGGATTTGTTTTGTACTTTTACTACCTAAAACGACATTTCGGACAGTGAGAGCGAAAATTCTGAACGCGAGCGCCGGATCGGGCAAGACCTACCAGTTGGCATACAAATACGTGCGCGACGTGGTCGAACAGCCCTCCATCTACCGCCACATCCTCGCCGTGACCTTCACCAACAAGGCCACCGAGGAGATGAAGTCGCGCATCCTCAAGGAGATACACCTGCTGGCTTCGGGCGGCGAAAGCTCCTACCTCGAAAACCTCTGCCGCGAACTGGACATGGACGCCGCCACGGTGCGCAGGCGGGCCGCGGAGGTGCGTTCGAAAATCCTGCACGACTACTCGCGCTTCACGGTGCTGACCATCGACACCTTTTTCCAGCGCATCCTGCGCGCCTTCATCAAAGAACTGGGCATCGACCTCAATTACAACGTCGAGATCGAGACCGCCTCGGTGCTGACCAAGAGCGCCGACACGCTCATCGAGCAGATAACCACCGACCGCGACCTGCAGCGCTGGCTCACGGACTTCGTGCAGGAGCGCATCGACGAGGGCAAGAAGTGGGACGTCCGCGACGGTATCCTGACGCTCGGCGGCGAACTGTTCAAGGAGAAGAACAAGGAGGCCCTATCCCTCGCCCGCTCGCGCGAGGAGCTGGGCCGCATCGTCGGCGAAGCGACGGCGCGCGCCGCGGCGACCAAACAGCAGATGCGGGAGCGTGCGGCCGAGGCCGTACGGATCATGGCCGATGCGGGCGTCGGCCCGGCGGACTTCACGGGCAAGAGCCGCAGTTTCGCCCACTATTTCCTCACGGTCGCGGCCGGAGAGCTGAAACCCTACACCGCCACGGTCGGCAAAATGAGCCTGACGACCGAAGGCTGGGCGCCCAAGGGATCCCCCGCCGCGCCGCTCGCCGCCCGGCTGCAACCCCTGCTGCGCGAAATGTGCGATCTGTACGACGCCAACGTCCGCTCGTGGAACACCTGCGACCTGCTGCGCGAGAACTACCGCAGCTTCGCGCTGCTGTCGGACCTCTACGCCAAAGTGCAGCAGTTGTGCGACGAGCAGAACATGATGCTCCTCTCGGAGACCAAATACATCCTCTCGGAATTCATCGGCCACAACGACGCGCCGTTCATCTACGAGAAGGTCGGCAACCGCTTCGAACACTTCATGATCGACGAGTTTCAGGACACCTCCGTCAAGGAGTGGGAGAACTTCCTGCCCCTGCTGCAAAACGCCATGTCGCAGAGCGAGGCGACCTCGGTGCTGATCGTGGGCGACATCAAGCAGTCGATCTACCGCTGGCGGGGCGGCGACTGGAAAATCCTCCACTCGCAGGCGCAGGCGCAGCTCGACCCGGCCAGCACCGAGGTGGAGATACTCAGGGAGAATTACCGCAGCCTGCCCGCCGTGGTGGAGTTCAACAACGAGATCATCGGCCGCGTGGTCGAGACCGACAACCGGGCGCTGAACGAGACGCTCGACGAAGCGGCCGCAAAGGGCGGCATCGACCCCGCGGCGGCGGCCGCACTGCACGACACCCTGCGCGACGCCTACCGCGGACACGCGCAGACACCCCGCCGCCGGAGCGACCGGCCGGGCTACGTCTCGGTCTCGACCTTCGCCGAGCAGCCGCCCGTCGTGGAGCGCATCTGCGAGGTGCTGGACAAGGGATTCCGGCCGCGCGACATCATGATACTGGTGCGCGGGGCCACCGACGGCGCCAAGGTCGCCGCCGAGCTGCTCGACTTCAAACGCCGCAACACCGATCCCCGCTACCGTTTCGACGTGATGACGCAGGAGGCGCTGATCGTGGGCAACGCCCCCGTCAGTTCGTTCATCGCCGCGTCCCTGCGGCTGTCGCTCAACCCCGACGACTCGCTGAGCCGCGCCGTCTACAACCACTACCTCGGCCGCGGCTTCGACCGCCCGCTGTCCGACGACGAACGGACGTTCTTCCGCTCGATCCGCCTGCTGTCGCCCGAAGAGGCGTTCGAACGCATCGTCATGCGGCACGGTCTGCAGGACGACAAACAGCAGACGGCCTACCTGCAGGCGATCCACGAACAGATCATCGGCTTCTGTTCCAGCAAGATCGCCGATATCGCGCTGTTCCTCGACTGGTGGGAGCAGCAGGGGCAGAACCGTTCGCTGAGCGTCGAGGAGAGCGAAACGACCGTCGAGATCACCACGATACACAAGGCCAAGGGGCTAGAAAAGCGCGTGGTGCTGATCCCCTACTGCTCGTGGCAGCTGGACCCCAAGTCGGGCGGCAACGTGACCAACATCGTCTGGGCCGAGGCGCACGGCGACGCCGAAGCCGTTGGACGCTTTCCGGTGAAATACAAGAAGTCGATGGCCGAATCGGGATTCTCGGCGGAGTACTACCGGGAACTGGTCTACTCGCACGTCGACAACGTCAATCTGCTGTACGTGGCGCTGACGCGCGCCGCCGAATCGCTGCATGTCTTCATCCCTCAAAAGGGCGGCAAAACCGTCGGCGGACTGCTCCTCCAAAGCATCCTCACCGACGGCGACAAAGCCCTCGCGGGCAGTGCCGAAGGGCGTTACACCGTCACCGAAACGGGCGAGCGGTTCGAATTCGGCCAGTTCCGCGGCCCGGTCGCCGACGGCGGCAAAACGTCCGGCGCCGAGCACGTGGTGCTGGAAAACTACCCCACGGCGCGCGCCGACCTGCGCCTGCGGCTCCCCTCGCAGCGTTATTTCGAGCAGGAGGAAGAGGTGGAACTCTCGCCCCGCAATTTCGGCATCCTGATGCACAAGGCCTTCGAAAACGCCGACGACGAGGAGCAGATACGCCTCGCCGTGGAGCGGATGCAGGCCGACGGCACGCTTTCCGCCGCCGAAGCCGCCGCCCTGCGGCGGATGATCGCCCGCGCGCTGGAACACCCCGCGGCCCGCGAGTGGTTCGCCGGGGGCTGGGAGCGCGTGCGCAACGAAAACGAAATCATCATTCCCGGCGGCGCCTCCGCGCGGCGTCCCGACCGCGTGATGATCCGCGGCACGCGGGCCGTGGTCGTGGACTACAAGTTCGGCGGCCGCGAACCCGAACGCTACCGCCGTCAGGTGCGCGAATACCTCGCCCTGCTGCGGCAGATGGGCTACACCGAAACCGAGGGGTATTTGTGGTACGTGAAACTGGGAAGAATCGAAAAGGTAGAGGAATGACATGAACGAAATCATCGGCATCATACCGCACAAATTCCGCCGCAGGGGCTTCGGCGTGGCCTGCACGCTGCTGCTGCGCGCAGGGCTGAACTTCCTCGGACTGGCCGTGCTGCTGCCCGTGCTGGCGCTGGCGCTCGACGCCCGGAGTCTCGACGGCGGCGGTCAGCTGGCCCGCATCTACACGGCGCTGGGCTTCACGTCGCCGCGCAGTTTCGCGCTGACGGTCTGCGCCGCCGTGGTGGCCGTTATCGTCCTCAAATGCCTGACAAATCTCTGGCTGGCGCGCATCGAGCGCAACTACATCTACGACCTCTACCGCACCCTTTCGCGGCGGCTCTACGTCACCTACCACGACCGGGGACTGCCGTTCGTCAAGTCGTCGAACTCGGCCGTGCTGGCCCGCAACGTCAACGTCGTCTGTCTGGCCTTCACGGCCGGCGTGCTGAACCCCGCCGCCGCCATCGCCGCCGAAGCGATGCTGCTGACGCTGCTCTTCGGGGCGCTGCTCTGGTACGCGCCCGTTGCGGCGGCGCTGGCCGTCGCGGTCTTCCTGCCCTCGGTCTGGATCTATTACGGCTTGGTGCGCAACCGCATCAACCGCTACGGCGAGCTGGAAAACAAGGCCCAGCGCGAAAAGGCGCGGCTCGTGGCCGAGACCTTCCGCGGCTATGCCGACATCGAGATCAACAACGCCTTCCCGATGATGCTCCGCTCGTTCGACCGGGCGATGGACCGGGTGATCCGCACGCGCCTGCGCGAAACGGCGATCGGCATGCTTCCGCAGGCCTTTACCGAGATCGGGCTGGCGCTGGGCATGGCCCTGCTGGTCGCGCTGAGTCTGGGCGCGGAGGAGGGGCGCGCACAGCTGCTCTTCGGCGTCTTCGCCGTAGCCGCGCTGCGCCTGATGCCTTCGGTGCGCAGCATCATGGCGGGCTGGACCTCGATCAAGTACAACCGCTACACGATCGCCGTCCTGCGCGACGCAACAGCCGGGGACGAACCTTCCTCCGCACCGCCGGACACGCTCTCCGACGCCGCCGAGAGAGCCGGGAAAGGACCCCACACAGACGCCGCCGCTATCCCGCCGTCGGAATACTCCGCGGCGGAGAGCGGCGAGACCGCCCGCGGCAGGCGAACTGCTCCGGACAAACGAACCGCATCCGGCAGACAAACGGCTCTTTACGGCCAAACAGCCCCGGCCAAACAGCCCTGCACCGCAAAATCAACGAAATCCGTTTCGGCCGGCGGCACATCCGGAGCATGCGCGCCCGAAATACTGCCTTTCGAACATGAAATCGCCGTCCGCAACCTCGGCTTCCGCTTCGCGGACGACGGGCACGAGCTTTTCCGCGGCCTTACGCTCTCGATCCGCAAGGGCGAACGCATCGGCATCCGCGGCGCATCGGGCGCAGGGAAAACGACGCTTTTCAACCTGCTGCTGGGACTTTACGAACCGACCGGAGGCGAAATAACGATCGACGGCACGCCCCTCACCTCCGCCAACCGCCGCGCATGGCAAAACCGCATCGGCTACGTCTCGCAAAACCTTTTCATCGCCGACGGAAGCTTCGCGGCCAACATCGCGCTGGGCGTTCCCGACGACGAAATCGACCGCGGCCGCGTGACCGAAGCGCTGGAAGCCGCCCGGCTCGGAGAGCTCGTCGCGGGACTTGCCAAAGGCATGGACACCCATGTCGGCGAATGCGGCTGCCGCCTTTCGGGCGGACAGCGCCAGCGCATCGGCATCGCCCGCGCGCTCTACCGTCGGGCCGACGTACTCTTCTTCGACGAGGCGACCTCGGCGCTCGACAGCCGCACCGAGGAGGAGATCAACCGTTCGATCGCCGAACTGGCGGCGCGCGACGAGGGGCTGACGCTGGTGGTTATCGCCCACCGCGAAAGCTCGCTCGAATACTGCACCCGAATCATCACAATAGGATAATAATTATGGAATACATCATAGCAGGCATACGCATCGCCGTCCCGCAGGAATTCACCGCAGGGTCTTTCGGCACGGCGCTGGCGCCCTTCGCCGCCGCAGACGAAGGCCCGGCCGACCTGAGCGTCGAAACCCGCGGCGAAATCCGCCAAGCGGACGGCTACCGCGAACTCGACGAATTCGACTTCGCCGATGCCGACGCCGACTGCCGCTTCGGCCGCGACGCGGAAGGTTACCTGCTCACCATGACGCCGCGCGACGGCAGCGCCGCCGCCCGTTTCCGCAAGGCGTTCGGCGCACCGCTCGTCACGACCGACGTCACACTGCGGCACAACCCGGCGCTGTTCCGCTTCGGACTATGGTCAATGTTCAACATCGCCGCCGTGGCGCGGCAGGCTGCAGCCATCCATTCGTCGGTCATCAGCCTGAACGGCGGGGCCGTGCTGTTCCTCGGCGAATCGGGCACCGGCAAAAGCACCCACACCCGCCTGTGGCGCGAACATATCCCCGGCGCGGAGCTGCTCAACGACGACAGTCCGATCGTCCGCATCGTACAGACGGCAGATACAGACCCGATTTGCGGAGCCGTCCAAAATCCGGCGAACGCCCCCATAGCTGCGGCTGAAACTCCGGACGCAAGCGCAGCGACAACCGGCGCCCCGGTAAAACCGCAGGCCATGGTCTTCGGTGCGCCGTGGAGCGGGAAAACGCCCTGCTACCGCAACGTATGCCAGCCGATCCGGGCCATCGTACGGCTGTCACAAGCTCCGCACAACCGGATTCGCCGCCTGCGGGCGATCGAGGCCATCGGCGCGCTGCTGCCCTCGTGCCCACCGTCGTTCGCCCACGACGAAACGCTGGAAGACGCCGTATGCGCAACCGTCTCGGCCGTCGTGGCGCAGGTCCCGGTCTACCACCTCGAATGCCGGCCCGACGCCGCGGCCGCCGAACTGGCCTGCCGCACGATTTTCGGCGGCGAATCCGCAAATCCCCGCCCGTGATGCAGCTTTCGAACCGTCTGTTTTTCGAGCAGGTCGAAGCGATGCTCGCCGAAGGACACGAAGTCCAGATCCGCATGAAGGGCCACAGCATGCGGCCCCTGCTGCGCAGCGAACGCGACATCGCAGTACTGACTCCGATCGCCCGATACACCGGAAATTCCGAAGCGGCGGCAGCCGCCCGAAAGCAAAACAGACTCGCGCGAAACGAAACCGCCCCCGACACCGCCGCAAATTCCGACACCGACCGCCTTCCGTCCGGAAGTCAGGCCCTGCAACCGGGCGACGTGGTGCTGTTCCGCTGCGAAGGACGCCATATCCTCCACCGCATTCTCCGCATCGAACCGGAGAGCGGGGAGATGCCTCCGCAATCGGCAAACACGACGGTAGAGACAATAACAAAGACACCGGAAGCGTCGGCAACACCAATGGCCGCAACAACACAAGCGGCGACAACAGCAACGCCATCGGCAACAGCAGAAACAGCCGCGACGCCATCGGCAACCGAAGCGTCGGCAACACCAACAGCAGCAACAACGAAAGCGCCATCGGCAACCGAAGCGTCGGCAACGGCCTCCGACGCCGGAGATACTCCCGCTCCGCTCCCCGCGCTCCGGGAAAACGGCAAGGCGACCCCTCCGCTTCCGGCACGCACCGAAAATTCCGAAAATCCCCAAGCGACCAGCAATCCCGGCCAAACACCCGCAGAAACGGCACCTGCCCCGCCCCGGCTTCGTTTCACCCTCGCAGGCGACGGCAACCACCGGATGACCGAACATTGCGCAGCGACAGACATAGCGGCCGTTATGACGGCTGTCATCCGCCCTTCCGGCCGCATCGTCTCCACCGCTTCCCGCCGGTGGCGGCGGCAGTCCCGCTGTTGGCTGACACTGCCCGCCGCCGTCAGACGCTTCATCCTGCAGGCACTCTGGCGGCTGGGAATCAGATAGAACCGGAATTTGCGGCATCCGAAAAAGTCTTGAAAACAGAGCGTGAATAACCGGAAAAGCGCCTTTCGGTCGTTTCCGACCGATTGGCCGAAAAGATCGGGCGCAACCGGAGATGACGCGAAAACAGCCGACGACATAATACAGCCGGGCAAAACAGACAATCGAGAACAACCGGAAAACACTCCGGGAAAATCCGGACAGCGTTATTTCCGGCAAGCGCAAAGCGCCGTACGTTCGTTCGGCATAAGGACACAAAAAACCGCCAAGCCAACACCCTTCGGCAATCGCCATTCGGCTTCTTTCCGGCCGCTGCCGACTATACGTCAAGCATACTCCGCGCAGAAGCCGGCCTCCTATGAAACACCCTATAAAAAGGCTCCCATAAGACCATACACACGAAAAGACCGGAACTCATCGAAGAGTTCCGGTCTTTCACAAATATACGAACGGTCTTGCCGTCCTTCGGTCGGATTATTCGCCCAGTGCGAAACGCTTGTAAGCGATAACCGTCGCCTCTTTGTCAGCCTTGTGGATGAAGTCGGCGATCGACTCTTTCTCGCCCACTACGGCCTGAGCCAGCAGCGTGTTCTCCTCGAAGAACTTGCGCATCTTGCCTTCGGCGATCTTCTCAAGGATGGCTTCGGGCTTGTTGGCGTTCTTGGGGTCCTGCTTCATCGCCTCGACGGCGATCTTGCGCTCATGCTCCACAACCTCTGCGGGGCAGTCGGCCTCCGAGATCGACACAGGAGCCATAGCCGTGGCCTGCATGGCGACGGTGTGGGCAACCTCTGCCGGAACCTCCTTATTGAAGCCGAGGATCGTACCGAGCTTCTTGTTGAAGTGTACGTAAGCGGCGCAGTAGGGAGCCTCGATGCGGGCATAGTATGCCAGCTCGATCTTCTCACCCGTCTGACCCGATTTCTCGGTCACCATCTCCTCGACAGTGTGGCCTTCGGCGTTCTTGGCAGCCATCAGGGCGTCGCGGTCTGCGGCGTCGCTGTTTACGGCAACCTCCAGCATCGCCTCGGCCGAAGCGGTATATTCTGCATTCTGAGCCACGAAGTCGGTCTCGCACGCCAAGCAGAGGATATAGGCCTTCTGACCTACGATCTTCGTAACGACGACACCCTCGGTAGCGGTGCGGTCGGCACGCTTGGCAACGACGAGCTTACCTTTCTCGCGGATAATGTCCTGAGCGCGTGCAAAGTCACCTTCGGCTTCGATCAGGGCTTTCTTGCAGTCCATCATACCGGCACCGGTCATCTTGCGGAGCTTCATTACATCAGCAGCTTTGATTTCCATAATACTTTTCCTTTCTTTTAGGTGATTAATTTCTTTTCCCAAAGGCCCGAATTACTCGGCCTTGGCCTCGGCAACCTCCTCGGCTGCAACCGCAGCGGCCTCCTCGGCAACAACGGCAGCTTCTTCGGCCGCAACCTCAGCAGGCTCCTCGAACGGAGTCTCGACAGCTGCTACGACGTCGGCTACGGCGGCCTCCTCGGCATCGATAGCGGCCTTCACGGCTTTCTTGATGCGGGGTTTGCCCTCCTTCTTCACGGGAGCGTCGGCACCGGCCTCAGCCTCCTGCGCCTCCTTCTCCTTTTCGAGCTTGCGCTCTTCGGTACCTTCGGCGATAGCGCTGCACATGGCATCGAGCACTACGGCAATCGATTTGGTGGCATCGTCATTTGCAGGGATAACGTAATCAATGTCGGTCGGATCACAACAAGTGTCTACCATTGCAAATACGGGGATGCTCAGGCGCTTGGCCTCTTTTACCGCATTCGACTCCTTCTGTACGTCTACGACGAACAGGGCGGCCGGAAGGCGCGTCAGGTCAGCGATGGAACCGAGGTTCTTCTCAAGTTTCGCGCGCTGGCGTGCGATCTGGAGTTTCTCGCGCTTGGAAAAATTATCGAACGTGCCGTCGCTGTTCATCTTGTCGATGGTCGACATTTTCTTGACGGCTTTACGTATGGTGGGGAAGTTTGTCAGCATACCGCCTGCCCAACGTTCCGTAACGTAAGGCATACCGACGGCTGCCACCTTTTCGGCAACGATCTCCTTAGCTTGTTTCTTGGTGGCTACGAACAGCACGCGGCGACCGCTCTTGGCGATCTGCTTGATGGCTGCAGCGGCCTCATCGATCTTCAGCACGGTCTTGTGCAGGTCGATGATGTGGATGCCGTTCTTCTCCATGAAGATGTAAGGAGCCATTTTAGGGTTCCATTTGCGCTTCAGGTGACCGAAGTGCGCACCGGCTTCCAGTAATGTATTAAAATCTGTACGTGACATTTTAATTCAATGTGTTTAATAATTTTAATTCTCTTTTCTTCAATCCGGCGGGTAGCGGCCTTGCCGGTCCCGCGGATTTTCCGCGGCGGGGCAACCTGAAGGTAATACGCGATATATATAATATATAGGTAGTCGTTCCGGTTTGTAACCCTCGCCGTGCCTGCCGAAAATAGGTCGTTCGGATTAACGCTTGCTGAACTGGAACTTGCGGCGTGCTCCGGGCTGACCGGGCTTCTTACGCTCAACCTCGCGGGGATCGCGCGTGAGGAATCCGGCCTTCTTCAGTACCGGACGCATCTCGGCGTCGATTTCGCACAATGCGCGTGCGATGCCCAAGCGAGCGGCCGAAGCCTGTCCCGTGATACCTCCGCCATCGAGGTTGATGGCGATGTCGTAATTCTCCACGGTGTTGGTAGCCAGCAGCGGCTGCTTCACCTGATACTGGAGAATTTCGAGCGGGAAGTAAACTTCAAGCGCTTTGCGGTTGATTGTAATCTGACCCTTACCCGGCTTCACGTATACGCGAGCCACAGCGGCCTTACGACGACCTACGGTGTTTACAACTTCCATAACTCTTACTTAATCTCGTTTAATTTAATGGTCTTCGGGTTCTGCGCGGCGTGCGGATGCTCCGAGCCGGCGTATACCTTCAGGTTTTTGAGCAGGGCGGCGCCCAGACGGGTGCGGGGCAGCATGCCCTTGACTGCTTTTTCGACGATGAACGTCGGTTTCTTTGCCAGATAGTCGGCCGGGGTAGCGAAACGCTGGCCGCCGGGATATCCGGTGTGACGCGTGTAGACCTTCTCGGTCATCTTGTTGCCCGTGAGCTTCACCTTCTCCGCATTGATGACGATGACGTAGTCACCGCAATCCACGTGGGGCGTGTAGCTGGGCTTGTTCTTGCCTCGGAGGATCTTCGCGATCTGCGATGCAAGACGTCCCAATACCTCGTTCGTAGCGTCGATGACGATCCATTCCTTGGTCACCGTCGATGCATTGGCCGAGATAGTCTTGTAGCTTAATGAATCCACTTTGTTTTACGTTTAATTTAACTTATTGTAATCCGTTTCCCGCACGAAAGCGGGTGCGCAAAGGTACGAAAAAGTTTCCGAACTGCAAAAACAAATAAATCTGAAAAATAAAAAACTTGAACAATCGCCGAAAAATTCTTATTTTAAGGCAATTAAAGTCCCGGCAACAGCTAAAAAAGCATGCCGCGAACGCACCGAAGGCCGGAGCGGCGGCCCCGCCAGCCGGTCAGGACGCCGAACGGCAGACACGGCAATGAAGACGGGAACGGGTCAGGACGCCGAACGGCGGGCACGGCTGCGCGGGCGGGGACGGATCACCCTGTATTTGCTGTCTTCGCTGCGGACCAAGCGATGTACGTCGGGATCGTCCGGCAGATAACGCACGACCACCGAATCGCCGATGCGGGCCGTCATGAGATTTTCCGTTTTGCGGACCTTGCCGGTATAATCGGTCCCGTCCACCCTGAACCGGTATCTGAAATAATAGACGGTGCGCTTTTCCCGGAAACTGCGGTGCATCCGCCCCCGGTATCCGGGCCGGTATCCGACATATTCGGTCCGCGAAAAACTCGCGGTGAGCACCGCACGGGTCTCCGCCCCATCGGCATCCAGCCGCTTTTTCACATAGCCGGAATACGCCACGGCCGCCCCGATCAGCATCCCGAAGAGACATACCCCCAGCAATATCCACTTCACCCGGTTCATAAAAACGTTTTTTCAGTTTGCAAAAATACGAAAAACAGCGAAAACATACAAAGGAGAAATTGCAAGTCCGTCGCCCGCACATCCCCCACAACCACAACCACAACCACAACCACAACCACAACCACAACCACAACCGCCCCTAACTCCAACCCTAACTCCAACCCTAACTCCAACCGCACCTGCCTCCCCCGGCATCTGCGAACTCCGTCCCGTACCCCCGGCCCGCACACCGAAAACTCCGGCCACGAACACCGAAACTCCGGCCCCCACACACTGAAAACTCCGGCCACGCCTTGTCGCACGAAAAGAGGGCTTCGGCAACCCGAAACCCTCTTTTACACCGGACGGCCCCGAAGCCGTCCCTGTCAATATCGAAATCCCCTATCCGAGGAACGAGAGCAGAATACCTGCGGCGACCGCCGAGCCGACCACACCGGCCACATTGGGACCCATGGCGTGCATCAGCAGGTAGTTCGAACGGTCGTAGCGGATACCCATATCCTGCGACACGCGCGCGGCGGCCGGAACGGCCGAAACGCCCGCATTGCCGATCAGCGGGTTGATCTTGTTGCCCTCCTTCAGGAAGAGGTTCATCAACTTGACGAACAGCACGCCGCCCATCGTGGCGATGAAGAACGAGCATGCGCCCAGCACAAAGATACCCAGCGTCTTGGGAGTCAGGAAGACCGACGCCTGCGTCGAAGCTCCCACCGTGATGCCGATCAGGATCGTCATGATGTCGATCAGCTGGTTGCTGGCCGTGGTGGCCAGACGCTTCACCACGCCCGACTCCTTCAGAAGGTTGCCCAAGAAGAGCATACCCAGCAGCGGAATCGCATCGGGCACGACGAACGTCGTCAGCAGGAAGCCGATGATCGGGAAGAGAATCTTCTCGGTGGAGGAGACGGCACGCGGCGGACGCATCTTGATAAGGCGTTCGCGCGACGAGGTCAGCAGACGCATCACGGGCGGCTGGATCACCGGTACGAGAGCCATGTACGAATAGGCGCAGATAGCGATGGCGCCCATGTACTCCGGAGCCAGACGGCTCGTCAGGAAGATGGCCGTAGGACCGTCGGCACCGCCGATGATGGCGATCGAACCGGCCTCGTTGGCCGGGAATCCGAGCGCCAGAGCGCCCATGTAGGCCGCGAAGATACCGATCTGCGCCGCAGCGCCGATAAGCATCAGCTTGGGGTTCGAAATCAGCGACGAGAAGTCGGTCATGGCGCCCACGCCGAGGAAGATCAGCGGCGGGTAGACGCCGTAACGGACGCCGAAATAGAGGTAGTTGAGCACCGAGCCTTCCTCATAGATGCCGATTCCGTGGCCGGTCACCATCGGGATATTGCCGATGATGATACCGAAACCGATCGGCACCAGAAGCATAGGCTCGAACTTGTGTTTGATGGCGAGATAGAGGAAGAAGCACCCCACGGCGATCATGATGAGGTACTTGTAGCCGCCCTCCTGCAGGAAGAGCTGCGCAAATCCCGTCTCGTGCACGAACTTGGATACGCTTTCGCCGAGGAACGACGATGAAAGGAAGTCTAACATACGCCTATCCGAGAGTTATGAGCACGTCGCCCTCCAGCACGGAGTCGCCGCGGTTGACTTTGATCGACTTGACAACGCCCGCACGGTCGCTGTCGATATTGTTCTCCATCTTCATGGCTTCGAGCACCACCAGCGTCTGGCCGACGGCCACCGTGTCGCCCTCCTTGATCCGGATGTCGAGGATGACGCCCGGCAGCGGGCTTTTCACGGGCGACTCGCCTGCAGCCGCGGGAGCCGCTGCGGCAGGCTTCGTAACCGGAACGGTCGAAGGCTGCACGGGATGCGAAGCGGGAACGGCCGCCACCTGAGGTTTGGCCGCCACGCTGGGTTTCACGGTCGTGTCGAGCACCTCGACCGAATAGGAGGCGCCGTTGACGATCACATCGGCCTCGGTGTCGTTGAGAATCTCGATGCCGACGGTGTAGTCGTTACCGTTGATTTTGAAATTGTATTCTTTCATAAAATTCGTTTGTTTAATTCCGCGCCGTCTTCCGGTTCCGGACCGCAGTCCCGGTTCCGGTGTTCGCACCGATCGGGACCGCCCCGGCGGGGCCGGCATGCCCGCGGCGGAAAGCGGATTTCGGACGGCTTGCGGAGCGCTCTCTAAATTTATTTTCTGATTCGTTCGGGCATCGGGGTCAGACCGTGGATTTTCGAGCTCCACGGCGAGTAGACGCGCGCCACCTTGTTGATAGTAATCACGTCGCTCTCACGGTCGTGCATCTCGGCCTTGTTGAGCTTCACGGCCAGCGCGATGGCGGCGATGATCTCGCCGTTGACCACGCTGTCGCAGCCCGCAGGCACCGAGACCTTCATGTCGTCGACCAGCATGCCGCGGGTCTTCGACTTGGCGGCCTTCTTCTGCGCGCTCTTCACCATGACTTTGGCGAAAAGCTGGATCAGCAGAAAGAGGACGATCAGCGCCGAAAGCACCGTCACCACCGAAACGATCGTAACGTAGATGCCGACGGGGTCCTTGTCGAGGATCGTATCGGCGCCTTTGGCCGAAGCAGCCAGAGCCGCGAAGAGCAATCCTGCTGTTAAAATCGCACGCTTCATACTACAACGGAATGTTAGAGTGTTTCTTGGCCGGGTTCTGCAGACGTTTGGTAGCCAGCGACTGCAGGGCGCGGATGACGCGGAAGCGCGTGTTGCGCGGCTCGATCACGTCGTCGATATAGCCGTAGCGGGCGGCGTTGTAGGGGTTCGAGAACTTGTCGTTGTACTCCTTCTCCTTTTCGGCCACGAACTTGGCTTTCTCTTCGGGCGATTCGATCGCTGCGACCTCCTTGCCGTAGAGCACCTCGACGGCGCCGCTGGCGCCCATCACGGCGATCTCGGCCGTCGGCCATGCGTAGTTGATGTCACCGCGGATGTGCTTCGACGACATCACGATATAGGCGCCGCCGTAAGCCTTGCGCAGCGTAACGGTAACCTTGGGCACCGTAGCCTCGCAGTATGCGAAGAGCAGTTTCGCGCCGTGGGTGATGACGCCGCCGTACTCCTGCGTCGTACCCGGCAGGAAGCCCGGAACGTCCACGAGGGTCACGATCGGAATGTTGAACGCGTCGCAGAAACGGATGAAGCGCGCGGCCTTGCGGCTGGCGTTGATATCGAGCACGCCGGCCATAAACTTGGGCTGGTTGGCGACGATACCCACGCTCTGGCCGTTGAAACGGGCGAAGCAGGTGATGATGTTCTTGGCATAGCCGGGAGCGGACTCCAGATACTCGCCGTTGTCGACGATCGCCTTGATGACCTCCGACATGTCGTAGGGCTTGTTGGCGCTGTCAGGAACGATCTCGTTGAGCGAATCCTCCAGACGGGTGATCTTGTCGGTGCAGACCGCCAGCGGAGCGTCCTCCATGTTGTTCTGCGGCATATAGGAAATGAGCTTGCGGATCAGCGCGATGCCCTCCTCCTCGGTATCTACGGCGAACTGCGCCACGCCCGATTTGGTGGTGTGCATCGTGGCGCCTCCCAGCTGCTCCTGCGTCACGTCCTCGCCCGTCACGGTCTTCACGACCTTCGGGCCCGTGAGGAACATGTTCGACGTCTCCTTCTTCATGATGATGAAGTCGGTCAGCGCGGGCGAATAGACGGCGCCGCCGGCGCAGGGACCGAAGATGGCCGAAATCTGCGGAATCACGCCCGACGACATCACGTTGCGCTGGAAAATGTTGGCGTAGCCGGCCAGCGCGTTGACACCCTCCTGAATTCGGGCGCCGCCCGAATCGTTGATGCCGATGCAGGGCGCGCCGTTGCGCAGCGCCATGTCCATCACCTTGCAGATCTTGTCCGACATCGACAGTGACAGCGAACCCGCCGTTACCGTAAAGTCCTGTGCGAAGACATAGACCAGACGTCCGTCGATCGTACCGTACCCCGTCACGACGCCGTCGCCGAAGGTGTGGCTCTTGTCCATGCCGAAATCATAGCAGCGGTGCGTCACGAACATGTCGAACTCCTCGAAGGAGCCTTCGTCGAGCAGCATCTGGATACGCTCGCGGGCCGTGAACTTGCCCTTGGCATGCTGGGCGTCGATACGCTTCTGACCGCCTCCGAGACGTGCGGTGGCACGGTTCTCGATGAGCTGGTTGATTTTGTTTTGAATTTCACTCATAAGTATGTAGGTTTGTAATTTTCCCGAACCCCGGAATTCCCCGGCAGGTATCGCCCGCGGCCTGCTGCCGCGTTACAGGTCTGACCCCACCCTAAATCCCTCCTTTGGGAGGAACTTCTGTTCCGCCTTTGGCGGAATTCGGAGATTCCGTAATATTCCTTTTTACACTATTTGTTCTTATTCTCGCAAAGCTCGGTGAGGATGCCCTGCGTCGATTTGGGGTGCAGGAAGGCGATGGTCATGCCCTCGGCGCCCTTGCGCGGGGTTTTGTCGATCAGGCGGATGCCCTTGGCCTCGGCGTCGGCGAGCTGCTCCTCGATATTCTCGCAGGCGAGCGCCATGTGATGAATGCCGACACCGCGGTTTTCGATGTACTTGGCGATGGTAGACTCCTCCGAAGTAGGCTCCAGCAGTTCGATCTTGGTCTGACCGAGCATGAAGAACGCCGTGCGGACCTTCTGGTCTGCGACCTCTTCGACGGCATAGCACTTCAGGCCCAAAACGTTCTCCCAATAGGGAATTGCTTCATCGAGGCTCTTCACTGCGATGCCAAGATGCTCGATATGAGAAACTTTCATAGCAAAATATTAATTTAAGTTAGTGGATGTTCCGTGTCATTTCAAGGCACTGTTACAAAACGAACACAAAGATAGGGCATTAAATTCGAAATACCCAAGCCTTTTATCGTATTTTTTTCGGAATATCTGTCTCTTTTCGGACCGGCCGCGCGCTTCACAACGAACTGTAAATGTCGATCAGACGGCGGGCGACGGCGTATTCCGAAAAAAGCTCGGCGCGGCGGCCTTCGCGCCGGCGCATTTCGCTGCGGAAGGTCTCGTCCCAGAGTACGTTTTCCAATGCCGCAGCGACCTCCCCCACCGCTTCGGGATCGACGTAAACGGCGGCGTCTCCGGCCGCTTCGCGGTTGAGCCGCGTATCGCTCAGCACCATCGGCAGCCCGGCCCTCAGCGCTTCGACCACGGGTACGATCGAAGCCTCGATTTCGGCGTCGGGCAGGTAGACGAAAGTCCGGGCCAGCCGGAACAGCGCCGGCAGGTCTTCGGGCGAAAGTTCGTAGATGAAATCCACCCGCGCGGCCATGTGGCGCTCACGGGCATAGCCCAGCAGGAAGTCGGCATAGGCCGTACGGCGGCCGCACACCACAACTCCGACGCGCTGCGGCAGCGGGGGTCGGCCGTCGGTTCCGGCACCGCCGCTCCGAACGGTCCCGTCCGCCGGGCGGACACGCTCCCGACCGGCAGGGGCGAACTCCGCGACCGTATTCCGGTTCGCATCCGGAGTGTCCTCACCGACGCCGCGCATTGCCAACCCTGCCCCGGCTTCCACGTCGCCGTACCCTCCGACGCCGTCCGACGCCACACTGTCCCGCCAGCCTGCATTTTCAGGCTTCAGGTCCCCGCCGCCGTCCGGCTCCCGCACGGATCGCGCAACAGCCTCCGCAAAAGCCCCCGCATCCGCAGCCGATTCCGCATTCCGTCCGGCTGCCCGCTCCCCGGTTCGCTCCGCAGCACCTCCTGCAGGTTGTTCCCCGGTCCGCGCCCCGGTTTCCGCCCCGGCCTGCGCCCCGGTTCGCTCCGCAGCCCGCACCTCAGTCCGTTCCGCTGCCGCCGGCATCCCCGCCCCTCTCGTTTCGAGCATCTCGCGCTCCCGCTCCCGGAGCAGGGCCAGCGCCTCGAACAGCACCTCCTGATTGTGGCGCGGCTCGACCGTCCCCAGCATCAGCACGAAATCGCGCGGCAGAGCATATTTGCGCCGCACGCCTTCCAGCTCGGCGCCGTCGGGCGGATTCTGCGGCATACGCGCCGCGAGCGGCATCACGACCTCGATCCTGCCGGGGTCGATCCGCAGCCGGTCCGAAAGCTCCTCCCGCGCGTCGCGGTTGACCGTAATCACCCGGCTGGCCGAACGCAGCATCCGCCGGTACAGGCGCAGCAGCACCAGCCGCTCGCCCAGCGAATAGAGATGCGGGTAGCGCAGGAAATTGAGGTTGTGGACCGTCATGACGCACGGTATGCGGCGCAGCAGCACCGGAAAGGGAAGTCCGGGCCGGAAGCCGTGGTAGAGGTCGAACTCCTTACAGCGCTTTCCGTCAATGATATATTCATGCTCCGGGGCATACTCGGCCAAAAGTCTGGCAAGGTGTTGGGAATAGGTTCCGGCAGGTGCGGCCGGGGTGTCGTCGAATCCGATTTTCATAAGTCCAAGTAAAAAATTTCGTCTATGTGGCAAATAATTGTTATCTTCGCTAAAAATAAGTCCGCTCTTATGAAGAAAGTACTGCTTATTTTACTCTTCGCGGCCCTGCTGCCTTTTGCGGCGGCCGACGCGCAGAATATCGCTCTGGGCGAGCGTGTGCCCGAACTGAAAGTCCCGGCATGGCTCGACGGACAGAAACCCGCGGCCACGCCGCGGCTGACCTACGTCGAGTTCTTCCAGTCGTCGAACGCGGCCTGCATCACGTCGCTCAAACAGCTCCGGGCGATGACGGACAAATTGGGTACCAAACTGCGCGTGGTTGTCATAACGCAGGAAAAAGAGGACAAAATAGGCCCCCTGCTCAGACCCTACCTATCGCCGCAAATCTCCGTGGCAATAGACGCCGGAGGCAAGATCTTCACGGCGTTCGGCGTGCAGTACGTTCCGTTCGGGGTGCTGGTCGATTCCAAAAACAGGGCGCTCTGGCAGGGAAATTCACTTCAACTGACACCCGAAATCATCGAGAAATCAAGCAAATAACAACATGTCTTTCACCAAGATAAACCATTACGAAAAAGAGTACGCCGACATGCACCACGACACGGCTCTGAACGTCACCGAAGGCGTTGAAGATCAGCCGATCGTAAACCCTTACTTCACGCGCCGCAAGAAGCCGAAGCTCTCGACCGACCAATACGTCGAGGGCATTCTCGCCGGCAACATCACCACCCTTTCGCAGGCCATCACGCTCATCGAGTCCAACAACCCTGCGCACTACGCGCAGGCGCAGGAGATCATCGAGCGCTGCCTGCCGCACGCCGGGAAATCGGTCCGCATCGGCATCACGGGCGTCCCCGGAGCCGGAAAATCGACCTTCATCGAAGCCGTCGGCAACATGGTCACCTCGCTGCGGCACAAGCTCGCCGTGCTGGCCATCGACCCTTCGTCGGAACGCAGCGGCGGCTCGATCCTCGGCGACAAAACCCGCATGGAGAGCATTTCGGGCAATCCCGACGTCTTCATCCGCCCTTCGCCCTCGGCGGGATCGCTGGGCGGCGTGGCCCGCAAGACGCGCGAGACGATCGTGCTGTGCGAAGCCGCGGGCTTCGACGTGATCTTCATCGAGACGGTGGGCGTCGGACAGTCCGAAACGGCCGTACATTCGATGGTCGACATGTTCATGCTGCTGCAGATTTCGGGCGCGGGCGACGAGCTGCAGGGCATCAAGCGCGGCATCATGGAGATGGCCGACATCATGGTAATCACCAAGGCCGACGGCGAAAACATCCACAAGGCCGAACTCGCCAAAACCCAGTTTCAGGGGGCGCTGCGGCTCTTCCCGGTGCCGGAATCGGGCTGGCGGCCCAAAGTCTACACCTGCTCGGCCGTAGCCGGAACGGGACTGGAAGAGGTATGGAAAGGCGTCGAGGAGTTCCTCGACCACATCGAGGCCAACGGCTACTTCCGACACAACCGCAACCGCCAGAACAAATACTGGATGTACGAGTCGATCAACGAAGTGCTGCGCAACTCGTTCTACCACGATCCCGCGGTCGAATCGCGCATCGCCGAATACGAACAGCGCGTGCTGGACGACAAGATCTCGTCGTTCATCGCCGCCAAAGAGCTGCTGGACATCTATTTCAAGGACCTGAAATAGTCCTCCGGCCGACGCACGCCGCGCGAACTGCGGATTGCGGAAACTTCTGGAAGAAATACGAACAAAAAAGAGGGTGTCTGCCGTAGTGCAGACACCCTCTTTCGTAGCAACCCCCTATCTATCCGGCATAGCGTTCCCGTAGCAGGGCGGCCAGTTCGGGCATGCCTTCGGCAGCGCGTTTGCGGATCAGGGTCAGCGGATTGCGGATGCCCGCCGTGTCGGGATTGCCGGGATCGACGACGTAAATCGGAATGTCGGACCGCACGTAACGCACCAGCGACGCCGCAGGATAGACCGCCAGCGAAGTGCCCACGACGACCATGATATCCGCCGTCTGCGCGATCTCCGCCGCACGTTCGAACATCGGCACCGACTCGCCGAAAAAGACGATATGCGGCCGCAGCAGCGACCCGTCGGGAGCCGTGGCGTCGAGCCGCTGCTCCCACCCTTCGATCGGGACGATCAGCCCGGAATCGCGCGACGAACGCAGGCGGGTCAGCTCGCCGTGCAGATGCGTCACCCGCGACGATCCGGCGCGCTCGTGGAGGTTATCGACGTTCTGCGTCAGCACCTCGACCTCGAAATCCCGCTCCAGCTCCGCGATGGCCCGATGCCCGGCGTTCGGCTCGGCGGCGAGCATCTCGCGGCGGCGTTTGTTGTAAAATTCGATCACGGTGGCGCGGTTGTGCGCCAAGGCTTCGGGCGTGCAGACATCCTCGATGCGGTAGTCGGCCCACAGGCCGTCCGAATCGCGGAACGTGGCAAGGCCGCTGTCGGCGCTCACCCCGGCGCCCGTAAAAACGACTATTCTTTTCATAAACTAAAACTTTAGGTAACCCAATCTACTTCCCAATGCGGCAACCAATATCAACAGGAAGAATCCGACCGATTTCGTAACGCCGACGGCCACGCCTTCGGTCACAATATCGTACGCCAGCATCGCCGCCAGCACACAAAAAGCGATCCCCAGCGCGGCTTTCGACAACAGGGATTTCCGCCGGGCGGGTTCGATGCCGTCCGCGGACGCAGTGCGGCCGCAGGATTCCGGATGCACAGCGGATTCGCCGAACCTTTCAGCGCCGGCATGACCGGCGGATTCGCGCCCTCCCACTGTTCCGGCATGACCGGCGGATTCGCTGCACCTTGCGACCCCGGCTGGCATGGCGGCCCCGGCATTCGCGGCGGAGTCAATACGCCCGGCAGATGCGGCATGGATGCCGGCTCCGGCACATCTGCGGGATTGCGCACACACGGCAGTCCCACGGGATTCGTTGCGCCTGCCGGTGCGCCGCTCCTTGGGCGTCCATGCAGAGAGCAGTGCGGGCAGGCCGAACAGCAGGGAACTTACCGCCGCATGCAGCGGCGACTGCCCCACCCACAAAAAATTGAGCGGGAACATCACCAGCGCGACCGCAAACACCGAAGCAATCGCATAAAACCATCTCCGGAGTCTCATCGCCCACCTCCTTCCGCCGCGGCACGGGCGCAAAGCATGTCGCGTCTTCGGCGTTCGGCTTTCAGCTCCCAAAGGCGCATTTCAGCCTCGGCGCGCAAACGCCGCCAGCGCAGCAGGCAGACGACGCATGCGACGAGCGTCGCGATGCCCAATCCCAGCGTGGCGCGGGCCAACTCCTTCTCGCCGGACACTCCCCAGAAAAAGAACAGCGGCATAATGACGATCCAGACCACCGAAAGCGACAACAGCAACAGCCCCGCATCGCGCCACCGCCGGCGCGGACGACGGCGGCGGTAATCGAGCGCCATTTCGCCGAGGGTGAGGGCGGCGCCCAGCGCCAGCACACCCCAATAGACCCAGCGGGGCAGCCAGTCGGGCCGAAGCAGGAGAAAAAAGACCAGCAGTCCGCCCATGACCTGCAAACCGGAGACAATCCGCCCATACCGCAGACCGGACATACTCCGCACCGGACGGAAAGCGGACATGCCCTGAACCGGACGCAAAGCGGACATGCCCCGTACCGAGTGCGAGTCATGGAGTCTTTCGCACTGCCCTATTCGTTTTTTGTTCAACAGATTATTCACACCAATTAGAGTATGAGTTTACATATCATCGGAATGATCGCTCCGGGGCGGAACCGGGGGTTTTGCAGAAACGGCATCACCCGAACGACCGGCAACCGACTCATCCGGCCGCATTCCCGCAACATCGTCCGGCCGACCGCCAAACGAGTCACCCGCCTTAACTTCCGCATTATTATCCGGTGAAAGACCCGCCGAATCGCCGGACCGGAGTCCGGAGGGACGGGGCTTTTTCAGGCGGCCGCTGCGGCGCAGGGCGTCTGCGATGATCCACTGCAGCTGCCCGTTGATCGAGCGGAACTCGTCGGCCGCCCACCCTTCGAGCGCCTCCATGGTCGCGGCGTCGATGCGAAGCACGAAACTCTTGTTATTGTTCTCTTTAGCCATCGGCAGTTAAATCAATGGTGCAGGGTTCCGGCATTGACTACCGGCTGCGCGGCTTCGTCGGCGCAGAGCACGACGAGCAGGTTGGTGACCATCGCCGCCTTGCGCTCCTCGTCCAGTTCGACGATATGTTCGCTGCCCAGACGCTCCAAGGCCATGTGGACCATCGACACGGCGCCCTCGACGATCTTTTCGCGGGCCGAAATAATGGCGTCGGCCTGCTGGCGGCGCAGCATCACGGCGGCGATTTCGGGAGCATAGGCCAGATAGTTGATGCGGGCTTCGACCACCTCGATGCCGGCCATCGCCAAGCGTTCGTTGAGCGTGTGTTCGAGCTGGTCGTTGATCGCCTCGCTATTCGAGCGCAGCGTCAATTCATCGTCCTTAACCCCGTTATTGTCATAAGCATAGCAGCCGGCGACCTGACGCAGCGCGGCGTCGCTCTGCACACCCACGAAATTTTCGAGGATGTTCATGCGGGCCGAAGCCGAAACCCCGGTTTGTCCGGCAGTCGTCGGAGCGTCGATCTCGAAGACCGCCTTATAGATATCGTCGCGCTTGATCTTCCACACCAGCACCAGACCGATCATAATCGGATTGCCCGTCTTGTCGTTCACCTTGATCGGATCGACGTTCAGGTTGCGGGCGCGGATCGAAATCTGCTTGGCCGACATAAATGGATTGACCCACCAGTAGCCCGTTTCGTAGAAGGTGCCCTTGTATTTGCCGAAGAAGACCATGACGCGGGCTTCGTTGGGTTCGAGCAGCATGAAGCCCGCCATGCAGATCAGCATGCAGAGACACCAGACCGAGCCGATCACGACCGGCCCGACGCCGAACGCCAGCCCTGCGTCGATACGCTGCGCGCCGAACACGATCGCACACACACCCAGCGCCAACCCGACGAGGATCAGCGTCAAAGCCAGAAAACCATTGCATTTCCAGCCCTTGTAGACAAAATTTCCATTCTCCATATCTGTAAGTTTCAGGTGATATTATTTTGATATCACAAATATATCGAATTTTTCCGGGATTCCAAATATTCCCCCGCTTTTTTCAGGGGGGGGGGGCGAGGATAGGAAGGCAAGAGAGAACGGGGAGAATAAGAAGAACAGGAGAGACGCAGGAGAGACGCAAAAAGCGGCAGCATTTGCGGGAAGCCGGCCCGGCAGCAGGTTGAGTACGAAGCGGAAAGGGTTTCGAGGCCGCCGCCGGAGGCTGCAGAGCGAAAAAAACGCGCCGGATTTCAGGTCCGGGCAACTCCGACGCGGCACGGTTCATGCAAGGTCGTATGCTCGTAAACCAAAAATAAATTTACGTTATGAATCAGCAAAGACACACCAACGAGGACACGCTGACCGATATTTTCGGTTCGGAAGAGATGCGCAATCCCGCGCCCACGGAGTTTATCCCCAAAGGCAAGACATCGCCCGAAATCGCCTACCAGTTAGTCAAGGACGAAACCTATCCGCAGACGCAGCCGCGGCTCAATCTGGCGACGTTCGTGACGACCTACATGGATGATTACGCCACGCGCCTGATGAACGAGGCGATCAACGTCAACTATATCGACGAGACGGAATATCCGCGTGTCGCGGTGATGTGCGGCCGCTGTCTGAATATCGTCGCCAATCTGTGGAACACCCCCGAAAAGGCCGAGTGGAAGACCGGAGCGCTGGGCATCGGTTCGTCGGAAGCCTGCATGCTGGGCGGCGTGGCCGCATGGCTGCGCTGGCGCAACCGCCGCAAGGCCGCAGGCAAACCCTTCGACAAGCCGAATCTGGTGATGAGCGCCGGATTTCAGGTCGTATGGGAGAAATTCTGCCAGCTGTGGCAGATCGAACTGCGCACCGTGCCCCTGACGCTGGATCACATCACGCTCGATCCCAAGCAGGCGCTGGAGATGTGCGACGAAAACACGATCTGCATCGTGCCCATAGCCGGTGTGACGTGGACGGGTCTGGACGACGACATCGAGGGGCTGGACAAGGCGCTCGACGAATACAACGCCAAGACGGGTTACGAAATTCCGATCCACGTGGACGCCGCGTCGGGCGGTTTCATCCTGCCGTTCCTCAAACCCGAAAAGAAGTGGGACTTCCGCCTCAAATGGGTGCTGTCGATCTCCACGTCGGGCCACAAATACGGTCTGGTATATCCGGGCCTTGGCTGGGTGGTCTGGAAGGACAAGAAGTATCTGCCCGACGAAATGTCGTTCTCGGTCAATTACCTCGGCGCCAACATCACGCAGGTGGGTCTGAACTTCTCGCGTCCCGCGGCGCAGATTCTGGGCCAGTACTACAACTTCATCCGGCTGGGATTCGAGGGCTACAAGGAGATTCAGCAGAACTCGATGGACGTCGCCAAGTACTGCCACCAGCAAATCGGCACGATGAAGTGCTTCAAGAACTACTCGAAGGAGGTCGTCAATCCGCTCTTCATCTGGATGATGGATCCCGAATACGACAAGAAGGCCAAATGGACGCTCTTCGACCTGCAGGCCAAACTGCAGCAGAGCGGCTGGATGGTTCCCGCGTACACCATGCCCAAGAACATCGAGAACGTGGTCGTGATGCGCATCGTGGTACGTCAGGGCATGTCGCGCGACATGGCCGACATGCTGATGGGCGACATCCGCAACGCCGTCGCAGAGTTCGAACAGCTCGAATACCCCACTACGTCGCGCATCAAGTACGACAACATGGAGCACCAGAAGGGCAAGGTATTCACGCACTAGAATCGGGGATTCGGACCGGCGGTCCGGGGTTCGCCCCGGACTTCCGGCCGGTTTCCGGACCGGCATTACAGCCGGAAGGCGGAAAGACTCCCATTTATTGAGGTTCAGTCAACGGCGGGACGCCGCCGGCTGGCCGCCGCTTCCGGCACCCCTGCTTCGGCAGGGGTTTTTGTCCCGGTGCGCCGACACGCCCCGGAGTCCGTCACAGAGATTGCGGAAAAGGTCGATCCAGCCCGTTCCGCGGCAGGCGAGACCGGGGTTTCGGCTACCACATCAAACTCCCGTGCGCCCTGAGGCGGCGCTTTCTCGCAGGCAGCTCGTTTTCACGGTTCTGCGCCCCGTCACGGCGGTCGAAAGAGCACACTTCCGGCTTCGGTCCGATTTCGGGGGATCGGCGGGCACGACCGCGACACGCACACTTTCCGGGCGCCACGGGAACTTGACAGGCGGCTTCCGCATACAGCGGCGGCCGCCTTTTTTTTATCAGACCTCTTGCAATATTTCAAGCCGCGAAAAAGAGGCGGGCGGAATGCAGCCTCCCCCTACCCTGAAAAACACCGAGAAAAACCGTTGCGGGACAAAAAAGACTGCCGAACGAAAAAGAGAACCGCCGAAGAAAAAGAAAGTTTGCTGGCGGGAAGAAGAGGAAACAGCAACGGGACAAAAAAGGCCACCGGAGAAAAAAAAGAGAACTGCCGAAGAAAAAGAAAGTTTGCTGGCGGGAAGAGGAGGAAACAGCAACGGGACAAAAAAAGGCCGCCGGAGGGGAAAAAGAGAACTGCCGAAGAAAAAGAAAGTTTGCTGGCGGGAAGAGGAGGAAACAGCAACGGAACGAGAAAGGCCACCGGAGAAAAAAAGAGAACCGCCGAAAAACGAGAAAGCCGGCAGGTGGGAAGGCAGAGCCGTCATGGGCCGCGAAAAGAGTGCAAAAAAAGCGGGAGGAAACCCGTTTCCCAACTGTCAAAAAGAACAAAAACGGCCCTTTCGGGGACTTGTCGGAGCGGGAAAGTTTTATTATCTTTATGCCGTTTTACCGAAACCGTTCCGATATGGCCCAAACATTCGATATATTCCTGATCGTCATGGCGCTGCTGGCCTTGGTGGTCTTCGCTGCCCTGCATTTTTTCGAAGCCGGATACGGCTATCTCTTCAACCCCAAATACGGGCCGCCCGTGCCCAACAAGATCGGCTGGGTGCTGATGGAGTCGCCCGTATTCGTGGCGATGTGCGTGCTGTGGCTGCTCTCCGAAAGAACGTGGGAAGCCGGGCCGCTGACGCTCTTCGCGCTCTTTCAGGCCCACTACCTGCAACGGGCGTTCATCTTTCCGCTGCTCATGCGCGGCGCGTCGAAAATGCCGCTCGGCATCGTCGTGATGGGCATGTGCTTCAACACGCTCAACGCCCTGATGCAGGGCGGGTGGATCTTCTACGTCTCGCCCGAAGGCTACTACGCCGACTGGTTCGCGCAACCTTATATTTATATCGGCGGGGCGATGTTCCTCGCGGGAATGGCCGTGAATCTCCATTCGGACCACATCATCCGCAACCTGCGCCGGCCGGGCGACACGCGCCACTACATTCCGCGCGGCGGCATGTTCCGCTACGTCTCGTCGGCCAACTACTTCGGCGAACTGCTCGAATGGACGGGCTTCGCCGTGGCTTCGTGGTCGTGGGCCGGAGCGGTGTTCGCGTGGTGGACCTTCGCCAACCTCGCGCCCCGCGCCGCATCGCTCAACAAACGCTACGCCAAGGAGTTCGGCGACGAATTCACGTCGCTCGGACGCAAAAAGATCATACCTTTCATTTACTGACCCGATTATGTCATCGCTTTTCACCCCCTATAAGTTAGGACCCGTAACGCTGCGCAACCGCACGATCCGTTCGGCGGCGTTCGAGTCGATGGGCCGCCATTTCGGCCCGACGCAGCAGTTGAAGGATTACCACGTATCGGTGGCCCGCGGCGGCGTGGGCATGACCACGCTGGCTTATGCGGCGGTCTGCCGCAGCGGGCTTTCGTTCGACAAGCAGCTGTGGCTGCGGCCCGAAATCGTGCCGGGGCTGCGCGAGATCACCGACGCCGTGCACCGCGAAGGCGCGGCGGCGGGAATTCAGATCGGCCACTGCGGCAACATGACCCACCTGACCACGGCGGGGCAGATTCCGATCGGCGCGTCCACGGGCTTCAACCTCTACGCCTACACGCCGGTCCGCGGCATGCGGGCCGGTGAGATCGAGCAGGTGGCCCGCGACTTCGGGCGGGCCGTCCATACGGCCCACGACGCGGGATTCGACTCGGTGGAGGTGCACGCCGGGCACGGATACCTGATTTCGCAGTTCCTTTCGCCCTACACTAACCGCCGCCGCGACGAGTACGGCGGATCGCTCGAAAACCGCATGCGTTTCATGCGGATGTGTCTGGAGGAGGTCATGGAGGCCGCGGCGCAGACCGGGACGGCCGTGTTGGTGAAGCACAACATGTACGACGGATTCAAGGGCGGCATCGAGATTCCCGAAAGTCTCGAAATCGCCCGCGAGATCGAGCGTTTCGGTGTGGACGGCATCGTGCTGTCGGGCGGATTCGTGTCGAAGGCCCCGATGGCCGTGATGCGGGGGCTGATTCCGATCTACACGATGAGCTACTACTCGCCGCTGTGGCTGCGTTACTTCATCCGCTGGTGCGGGCCGTGGATGATCCGGCAGTTCCCGTTCGAAGAGTGCTATTTTCTGGAGGACGCCAAGAAGTTCCGCGCCGAGCTGAAGTGTCCGCTGGTCTATGTGGGCGGGCTGGTGAGCCGCGAAGGCATTGACAGGGCGCTGGACGCGGGATTCGAACTGGTGCAGATGGCGCGGGCGCTGGTCAACGACCCTGCGTTCGTCAACAAGCTTCGGGAGGGCGACGCCGCGACCCGCAGCGAGTGCGACCACCGCAACTACTGCATCGCGCGCATGTACTCGGTGGATATGAAGTGCTGCAAGCACTGCGGCGACCTGCCGCGCAAAATCCGCGAAGAACTGGCAAAACTGCCGTAGACATGGAACATAAGAACGACACACACCCGATCGACAAGCAATCGGGACATACGCCCGGCGGAGGCACGCCAGACACCTACACCGCGCAAGAGACGACGGGAACGGCACCGGGCATCCGCACCGGGCAGGAGACGGCACGGCATTCCCGGCGGATGAAGCGCGGCGAAGTCCGGCCGGGAAGCGCATGGGCGCTGGTAACGGGAGCCGGATCGGGCATCGGACGCTGTTACGCCCTGCGGCTGGCGGCGCTGGGCTACCGGCTGGTGATCGTCGGCAACAACGCCGCGCCGCTCGAAGCCGTGGCGGAAGAGATACGCCGTACGGCGGGGGCTTCCGCAGCAGGAACAGGCCGGGACGAAATACCGGCAGCGGGGATACAGACAGCAGGAACACCGGTGGCGGGAAGAATCGAAGCCCCTGCAACACCCACACACCTCCCCGAAGTCCGGGTCATGCCGATGGACCTCGCGCGGGTCGGGGCGGCACAGGAGTTGCACGACCGGACTGCAGCCGAAGGGATCGAAATAGACGTGGTGATAAACAACGCGGGCATCTTCTCGTTCTGCGACATCCTGACGACGCCCGCCGAGCGCATCGAACGCATCATCCTGCTGCACGACCTGACCGTCTCGCAGCTATGCCGTCTCTACGCCGCCGACATGGTTCGCCGCGGGGTGCGGGGGCACATTCTCAACATGTCCTCCTACTCGTTGTGGATGCCGTTTCCGGGGCTGGCGCTGTACAGCGCGTCGAAGGCTTACATGCGGTCGTTCTCGGTGGCTTTCGCCAAGGAGGTGCGCGACCGCGGCATCCGCGTCACGGCGGTCTGTCCGGCAGGCGTGGCGACCGACCTCTACGGGCTGACGCCCCGCTGGCAGCGCATCGGCAAACGGCTCGGCGTGCTTATCACGCCCGACAACTGCGCGCGGCGGGGACTGCGGGCTTTGTGGCGGGGCCGCCGCTGCATCGTGCCCGACTGGTGGAACCGGGCGTGGATTCCCCTCTGCAAGGCTCTGCCGATGTGGGTGCTGCGGCCGATCCGCAGGTTCACGATGCAATTCCAGAAATAACACGGTCCACGGTCTGCCACGATCGGAAGCCAAGCGGCTGACGGAACGGCTGACGCAACGACGGACTAAACGGCTGGCGGAATAGCAGATGCAACGGCCGGCAAAACGGCGGCCGTAACGGCAGGCGGTGTGAACAACAAAAAACGTCGGAAGACTCCGGATATGAAAGCATGCCGTCCCGTGAGAAAGGAGCGGCCGGCCGGCAGGACAGAAGCATCCGGCCAATAAGACAGGCGCAGGCGGCCGGCAAAACAGGAGCGACCTGCCAGAGAGAAAGAGGCGGCCGGCCGCGCAAAAACAAAAATCGCAACAGCTTATGAAAGAGATCAAAAACGTAATATTCGACCTCGGCGGCGTCCTCGTGGACCTCGACATCGAGCGCTGCACCGCAGCGTTCCGCGAGCTGGGGATGCCCCGTGTCGCCGACCTTATCAATCCCTACTATCCCGCCGAGATGATCGGCCGGCTGGAGCGGGGCGACATCCCGTTCCACGAAGCCTGCAACGAGATGCGCCGGCTGGACGGACGGCCCGAAGTGACCGATTCCGAAATCGCGGCGGCATACAGCGCATTTCTGGTGGGGATTCCGGTCGCCAAACTGCGGCAGATCATGCGTCTGCGCGAGGCGGGCGTCCGCACCTACGTACTTTCGAACAACAATCCGGCGGCGATGGTCGCCATCCGCGGCGCGTTTACGGCCGACGGGCATACGATGGACGACTATTTCGACAAGATATACCTTTCGTACGAACTGCACGAACTGAAGCCTTCGGAGGCGATTTTCCGCAAGGTGATCGCTGACAGCGGCGTGATACCGGCCGAAACGCTCTTCATCGACGACGGACGGAAGAACGTTGACGCCGCGCAGGCGCTGGGCTTCGCCGTCTACATGCCCGCGCCGGGCGAGGACTTCGGGCATCTCTTCGAGGAGATAACGCGCTGAGGGATCGCAGGGAGGGGCCGCGGAGCCGAACCGCAGGGCCGAAACCGCACGCGGCAATAACCGCAGACAGAAACCGCACGGCCGGAATTTCCATTGCAAGTTCCGGAATGCGGACTGCAAAACCCACAGCCGGAGTTCCGCCGCGAATTCCCGAACGCGATCGCAAAATCCACGGCCGGATTCAGGCGCAGGTTCCGAAGCCGCCCGGAAGCATACGACAGGGGGGGGGCCGGCAACATTCTGACAGCGTTCAGACAGTATTCGGACGGCATTCCGACAGCGGTCTGACAGCGGTCCGACAACATTCGGGCCGGTTCTCGGACGCCCGGACGTCCGGACGCCCGAACGGAAGATGAAAGGCTTCGCGGAAGATCCGCGAAACCCGGAATAGCGGGAATAAACCGCAGACCGGAAAAAAACGATACGACACAAGGCGGCTGCGGAGGATTTCCCGGATGCCGCACTGACCACAAACAGAAGAACCATGAAGAAATGGATTAAAATTACGCTGATCGCCGCCGCCGTCTTGGCCGCGCTGATCGTCATAGCGGCGATCGCCGTTTCGCCCGTAGCCAAGAACTACATCGAGAAACACGACCGCGAACTGATCGGCCGCTCGATCCGCATGGAGCGGCTGCGGATGAACATCTTCACCGGACGCCTGCGCATCGAAGGACTCCGCATCGGCGGAAGCGAAGATTCGACGACGTTTTTCCGACTGGACAGCTTCGAGATGCGCATGCGGCTATGGCCGTTGCTGGGGAACCGCGTGCTCGTGAAAAAAATCTCGTTCGCAGGTCCCGACGTGAAGATCTACCAGCGGGGCAACGCTTTCAGTTTCGATGACATCACAGCCCGCTTCGCGGGCGACACGACTGCCGCCGCAACGCCCGAAAAACCGTCGAAACCGTGGGAAATCGGGATTTACGACATCTCGATCCGCAACGGCAGGGTCTTTTACAAGGACCTCGCGCTCGATGCCGAGTGGGGCATGAACGACATAAACCTGCACATTCCGGGCGTCTATTTCTCCGGCGAGAAAACCGACGTCGGGGCCGTGCTCAACTTCGCCGAGGGCGGTTCGCTCTCGACCGACGTGGGCTACAACATCGAAAGCTCGGAATTCGACATCGGGATACGCCTGCAGGACTTCGCGCTGGCGGGCACGCTGCCCTATTTCCGGCAGTCGCTCGACGTCACGGCCGTGGACGGCCGCCTGTCGGCCGACATCCGCCTGCGCGGCAACACGGAACACCTGCTTTCGCTCACGACCGAGGGTACGGCTTCGCTGGCGGGCTTCGCCCTGCGCGACCGGCAGCAGCGGCCCGTGGCGGGCGTCGATACGCTGGGTGTAAAACTCGCCGAGGGCGATCTGGGCAAAATGCGCTTCGTATTCGACCGCATCTATGTTTCGGGACTCTCGGCGCTGTTCGAAATGACGCCCGAAGGCAACAATCTCGCCGCTCTGATGAAATCCCCGGCGACAGAAACCGCTTCGCCGACCGCCGGTTCCGTCTCTGCGGCAGCGAATCCCGCTCCGGAAGCAGTCTCCGCTTCGGCGGCAGAAATCACGGCGTCCGACGCCGCGGGAAGCGCGACGCCGAGTCCGACGCTCCGGATCGCCGACCTCGAAATCACGAACGGCCGCGTCACGGTGCGCGACCTGACGATGCACCGCCCGTTCGAATATACCGTCTCGGAAATCCGCATGCGCAGCCGCGATTTCGACCCCTCGAAGCGGAACAGCATGACCGTCGATGCGCGGATGCAGAAGACCGGCTCGGCGAAGCTGCGCTGGGAAGGGACGCTCGAAGACATGGACAACCAGAACATCACGCTCTGGCTCACCAACCTCGACCTGCGCGACTTCGGTCCCTACTGCGAACACTACACGGCCTATCCGCTGACCAAGGGCAACCTCACGTTCCGCAGTCAGAACGTCATCCGCGACCGTTACCTCGACGGCACCAACCACCTCGACATGTTCGAGCCGAAGGTGGACAAAAAGCGCAGGGAGATCAAGGCCGAGATGAATATTCCGCTCAAGCTGGGACTATATGTCCTGAAAGACAAAAAAGGACACGTGAAGATGGACCTTCCGGTCAGGGGGAGTCTCGATTCGCCGGAGTTCTCCTACCGCAAGATCGTGCTGAAGGCAATCGGCAACGTCCTGCTGAAAGTCGTGACGGCGCCCTTCTCGTTCCTGTCGGGCAACAAGGAGAACATAGAATACATCAATATCGATCCGCTGCAATACGTCTTCACGTCGGAGCAGTACGCTTCGCTGGACAAGATCGCGCAGGCGCTGCAGGACAAACCCGAAATGCACATCGTCCTGACGCAGCGCGTCAACATGCGCCGCGCCCTGCCTCGGCAGGCGGCCGGCGCGCTCAGGATGGCCTATGCCGAGCATCTGAAGAGCGCCGACACCACCGGCCGGCAGCCGATGTCGATGCTCGAATACGAAAAGATCCAGCAGACCGATATTCGCACTCCGGCGATCATGGCTTTTGCCGATTCGCTGCTGACCCGGCAGGGAATTTCGCCGCAGGGACTTTCGGCCGACGACAAGGCGCTGGCGCTCTACCGCGAAAAAGCCGCCGGACTGCTGGCCCGCATGATGGCCGCACGCAACAAGGCGTTGGCCGAGTACATGCAGTCCACGCACGGCGCGACGGCTCCGGCGTTCCGGGTGCAGACGATGGATTCGCTGGCGCTGCCCAATTACACGGGCCGCGACCGTTATACGATCGCCCTCGAAGTGGACGGCGAAACCGTGGAGGTCGAAGTGGAGGACGACAATGCGGGAGCAGGAGCTGGTACAGATGCGGGGACGGAGGCCGAGACAGATGCAGGGACAAATACGGAATCGGATACCGAGACGAATGCAGGAACGCATGCAGGAACAGATACAGAGTAGGATGCCGGGGCGGATACAGAACTGAATACGGAACTGAATACGGAATCGGATACCGTGACGGGGATAAATGCAGGATACGGATGCAGGATATCGCCGGGGATGTTCAGGCGGATACGACACTTGGCCGCATCCGCCCCGGCAGAGAAGCGGCGGGAACCGGCAAGGCAACGGATACGGCGGCGGGCACGAATCCCATTACGACCGCACGGGACGGAGTCTTCGGGAAAAAGCCACGGAAGCAGCCGGTTCGACAGGCGAAGCAACTCCGCCTGCGGCCGGAACCGATGCGCATATTCCGGCCGAATAGAGAGCGGAAACGGGACCCCGGCCGATAAAGAGCGGGATATATGCAGAAAAGGTTTAAAATGAGATTCCTCATTCTAAACCTTTTACAATTTGTCGGGGAGACTGGATTCGAACCAGCGACCTCCAACTCCCGAAGCTGGCGCGCTAACCGGACTGCGCTACACCCCGAACATTTGGGACCCTTATCATTTTAAGAGCGCACAAAGATAAGTCGAAAATCTGAAAAGACAAAATTATTTCCGCAAAATTATGCGCTTCTTTTATCTTCCGCCCTGCTTCTGCCCTTGCCGATCCGATCGTACCTGCTTCCCGTTTCCTCGCACGACTTCCGACTGACTGTAACTTCCGGCCCCAGACCGCGCTTGGTGTCCGATTGCCGTTTTTGTGTGAAATTTGCCTGAAAACGGCGTTGTTTCAGAACTTTACAGAAACAAAAAAGTTACTGCAAAGTATTAATTTACAGCAACTTTCTTCATGTCGGGGTAGCGGGATTCGAACCCACGACCCCCTGCTCCCAAAGCAGGTGCGCTAACCGGACTGCGCTACACCCCGTCGTTCCCGGCCCTGAAACCCGTGATTGGCCTTACATCGGCCCCGCAGGGCTTTTCGTGTCAATCCCGGACTCTTCCGGCCGGGGGAACCGTCACGATTCCGGGATGCAAAGATAGCGGCTTTTTTCTTTCCGGCAAACTTTTGTCCCAAAATCGGTCTTGCAGGCGGTTCGTGAAATCATCGCCCCGAACGGCTTAATTTCAGATTCACGCGAAGACAATAAGCGGCTATCCGCCGCCGGAAGTGTTGCCGCAGTGCAGTTAGTCGGCAAAAACCGGAACCAAAAGCAGGCTTTGAGCGCCTTTCACGACAGATGTGGGGCAAAGAGCGTGTAATGATTCGCAGCAGCATATCAGGATAATAATTCCGATACGGTGTATCTACAGTCGGTGGTAGTGGCAGTACAGCAGTTCGCCGTCGTCGCCGTGGAGGTGCATGCCGCCGCCCAGACAGTAGCGGAACATCTTGCAGTCGGCGCATGCGCCGCGCCGCGCCCAATCGCGGTTGCGGAAAGGTTCGAAGCGGTTTTGCCACACGTCCCAGAATTTATCCCGGTAGATGTTGCCCTGATGGAAGTTGGCACGGATCGACGTGCAGCCCGAAATGGCGCCGTCGACACGGATCGAAGCCACCGAGACTCCGGCGGCGCATTGGTAGAAGTAATCGCGGACTTCGGTCTCGTAGTCCCCAAGGAAGCCTTCGCAGGCATAGCTGGTCCCGATCCTGCCCTCCTTGCGGGTACGGCGGATAAATTCCAGCATTTCGCGGAACTGCGCGTCGGTCATGCGCAGCGACGGATCGTTCTTGGCCCGGCCCATGGGGAAAATCGAAAAGAGCCGCCAGTGCGCAACGCCCTCGGCGATCAGCATGTCGCGGAACGCTTCGAGCTGCGGCACCATGGCGCCCGTGACGCAGGTCACCACATCGTAGGTCAGCGAGGGTTCACGGACGATCATGCGCAGGGCCGCCAGCGCGCGGTCGTAACTGCGGGAATTGCCGCGGATATGGTTGTGTTCGCGTTCGAAGCCGTCGAGACTGACCGAAACGCTGCGCAGCCCGGCGTCGAGCAGGCTTCGCAGGCGCGCTTCGGTCAGGGCCATGCCGTTGGTGACCATGCCCCACGCATAGCCGCGGCGGGTGACTTCGGCTCCGGCACGCTCCAGATCGTCACGCACCAGCACCTCGCCGCCCGAAAAGATAATCAGCACCTCGGAGGGATCGACATGGGGCGTGATCTCCTCGTCGAGCACCTTCAGGAAGTCTTCGAGCGGCATGTCGGGCACACCGGGGTCCACGCGGCAGTCGCTGCCGCAGTGACGGCACGAAAGGTTGCAGCGCAGCGTACACTCCCAAAAGAGCGTCGTAAGCCGGTGCCCGGCGACCGTCGAAGCGTAGAGATCAGAAAAGATATTGAGGGCCAGCCGTTTGCGCAGGCCCGGACGGCGGCGCGCCATGGATTACTTCTCAGGAGCCTTGGCGCCCTTCTTTGTGTCCATGACGGGCGTATCCTCGGTCGGTTTCTCCGCAACGGGATCCAGTTCCTCCGGTTCGGCGGACTGCACCTTCGCATCGGGAATATGCACGCCCGTAGCAGGTCCGGCCTGTCCCGGAGGACGCACGCCGTACATGACGACAATGCGGGGCGGCACCTTCACCGAGTCCTGAATCTCCTGCGATCCGGTCTCCTGCTTCTGTTCCTCTGCGCCCTTCGCCGGAGCGTTTTTGACCGTCGAGCAGGCAGTCGAAAAGCCAAGCAGCGCAGCCAGAGCGAGTTTCAGTTTTTTATTCATATCGCATCGTCATTAAGGTCATTGTTACAGAGCAAAGATAAAAAAATTTCGACCGAACCTGAAAAAAACATGCCAAAAAGTTTTGAAAGCCAGTGATTTTTACTTTACTTTGCCCTGTACAAACTATTTAATTTTCAATTTTTATGACAGGTAAGGTAAAATGGTTCGATAGCAAAAAAGGCTACGGATTCATTACGGGAGAGAACGGCAAAGAGATTTTCGTTCACTTCTCCGGTATCGTAACGGACGGATTCAAGTCGCTCAACGAAGGTCAGGCAGTCGAATTCGAAGTCGGCAGCGGTGCCAAAGGCGAGCAGGCTGTGAACGTTACGGTAATTGAGTAAGCCCCACGGCGTTCTCTAAATTCAGGGAATAAGAGCAACAGAAACTCAGCATATTCATCAGTACTGAATTTTATGTATTCAACGGTGTTCGGACACGATCCGAACACCGTTTTTCGTTCCTCTCCTTACCGAAGATAGGATTCGGGAACACCTTCGGAATCCTTTTGCGTCTTTGAAACGACCTTTTTCAATTCGTATACATATGCGCCTGCATCCTGAGGAGGATCGGCCAGTGTCAGTCTCCGGACTTTGACTACGTATTCATATCCCTCCTCATAGATTTCATCGAAGCCCCGGATCGGATCATGCGAATACCACAACCGCCAGTCCGGACTCTCCTCTTTGTAAATATAGACAGGCAGCCCCTGCAACCAATCATAGTCGTCGTCGGCAGCAGCGGGCTTGACGGAAGCGATGGTGAGCGTGATCGTTTTTTCCGACTTGTATTTATCATCCAGCTTATCGCAGCCGGCAGTCATTCCCCCGGCCAAAATCAGAAAGAGCGTCACGCACAATGGCAGCAAATGTTTTTTCATAAACAACAGGTTTTAGATGTGAGAGTTAGACGCAATATGGTTATGCAATATAGATAAAAAATATCGATTTGCAAATCGCAGGATGCTCCTATTTATTCCGTAAAGACATTACACGGCCCGCATCGGTCAATCGAAACGGCTTTTTTTTGCCCGTTTGAAAAAATAATCGTACTTTTGGGCGTCAATTTTAGGTTAATTCAGGTTCAAACATAAAAACCCAAACACAACCATGAAAGAAGCAATCGCAATTCTGACTGGCGGCGGACCCGCACCCGGCATGAATACCGTCGTGGGCAGCGTCGCAAAGACCTTCCTCCGCAAAGGTTACCGCGTAATCGGCCTGCACGAAGGCTACACGGGACTGTTCAACCCCTCGCCCCGAACCGTGGACATCGACTACCCCATGGCCGACGGTATCTTCAATCAGGGAGGTTCGTTCCTGCAGATGAGCCGTTTCAAACCCAAGGATTCGGATTTCGAAAACAACTTCAACCTCAAGTTCTTCACCGACAACAACATCAAACTGCTCGTGACGGTCGGCGGCGACGACACGGCTTCGACCGCGAACCGCATCGCCAAGTTCTTGGAGGCCAAGAAATACCCCATTGCCAACATCCACGTGCCGAAGACCATCGACAACGACCTGCCCCTGCCGAAAGGCACGCCGACGTTCGGTTACGAGTCGGCCAAGGACAAGGGCGCCGTCATCGCACGTGCCGTCTATGTTGACGCCCGCACGAGCGGCAACTGGTTCGTACTGGCTGCCATGGGCCGCAGCGCCGGCCACTTGGCATTCGGCATCGGCGAGGCTTGCCACTACCCGATGATCGTCATTCCCGAAATGTTCGACAAGACGGAAATCACCGTCGAGAAGATCGTGAACCTCGTGATTTCGTCGATCATCAAGCGCAAGATCATGGGCATGGACTACGGAGCAGCCGTTATCTCGGAAGGCGTATTCCACGCGCTGAGCGACGAGGAGATCCGCAAGAGCGGCATCCACTTCACCTATGACGAGCACGGACACCCCGAACTGGGCAAGGTATCGAAGGCGCACATCTTCAACGAGATGATCGAGAAGAAGGTGAAGGAGCTGGGCATCAAGGTCAAGAGCCGCCCCGTGGAGCTGGGTTACGAGATCCGCTGCCAGACCCCGATCGCATACGACCTGACGTACTGCTCGGAGCTGGGTATCGGCGTGCACAAGCTCTTCGCCGAAGGCAAGACCGGCTGCATGGTTTACGTAGATTCGGAAGGCAATGTAAGTCCGCTCTACCTCAAGGACCTGCAGGATCCCACGACGGGCAAGATTCCGCCCCGTCTGGTGGACATCAAGTCGGACAAGTTCTCGTCGGTGGTGGAGACCATCCTCAACGCCATCACGCCTGCGGATTACGAGGCTGCCAAGCAGTATGTCCCCAATCCGGAGGAGTACGATTTCCACAAGATCCTCAACTGGAAATAATCCTTTCCGAAACAGGATTTCAGCAAATCCCCGGAAGTTGCGGCTTCCGGGGATTTTTCATGCAGGCCGGGAAAGAGCGAACGGCGGCAGAAAGGCCGGGACGGTTGAGGGCGGAAAGGCCGGCGGTAATGACAGAAAGGCCGAGGAGGGAGGAACGGAAGAAGACGGCAACGGCAAAAGGACGGACGGTGATCGCAGGAAAACCGAGCGGAGACGGCAGAGAAGCCAAAGAAGGAGGAATGGAGGAAGACGGCAACGACAAAAGGAGGGACGGAGACGACAGGAAAACCGAGCGGCGACGGCGGAAGAGCCGGGACGGTTGAGGGCGGTGATTTTCCAACTTTTTCAGGCGGAAAAGGAAAAATACCCGTATCTTTGCCGCATTAGATCCCTAACCCTTAAAAATACCTTTATTCATGGAGACACCGGAAAACAAAAACGATGTGTTCGAACCGATGCCGGAAGAGGCTGCCGCACAGGTTACGGCGGAAAACTCTGCGGACGGCAACCGGCCGCAGAAGATGGCCGAAGCAAAGAAAAACCTGCTCGCGGGAGCGCTCTGGTGCGGCGGCGGACTGGCTTTCAGTTTCTTATCCTACTATTTCGCAACAGCCGGGGGCCGGTACGTAGTCGCAACGGGCGCCATTATCTGGGGCGCGATTCAGGCGATCAAAGGTCTCGTCGTCATCCTGAAAATCCAGCATCAGGAGGGACGTTTCACGGCATTCTGGCGCACGGCGGCGCTGGCGGCATGTTCGCTCGCGGCACTGCTCTATCTGGGACAGTTGTCGGTGCGGCTGGCCGGCGGCGAAGAGATGCAGGTGGTGGATACCGAACAAATCTACACGGGTGCGCAGGGGATCAAGGCGAAGATTCCCGCCGGATACACCCTGCTCGAAGAAACCGTGCAGCCCGAAACGGACGAAACCTACGCCTACTACGGTTTCGACACCTACAACGACCGGATAGGTTACAGTCTGGGCAAGGTCGTGGATATGATTCCGGAGGAGATCACGTCCGTCGATGAGATTTCGGACCACTGCGCACAACGCGATTCGGCCTTCTACACGGGCGGATTCATCGCGCCGACGCAGCGCACCGAAATCGGCGGCCGCGAAATGTTGTGCAGCGAAGGATACATAACGGAGAATCCGGAGTTGGTTTATGCCGTTTACGACATGCTTTACGAAGGATCGCTCGTTACGGCGACATTCAGGTACGAGAAAAAGGATTACGGCAAGCGGGAGACCCGCCTGCGGATCGAAAGCCTGCTGAAAGGCATCGAATTGGAATAACTGCGCGGATACTGCGAAAACGGATAAGGACGGCACTTGCATGCCGTCCTTTTTTATTAGAGGAAGCGGAAGGCAATGCGGGAAAGACCATCGGGAAAGCGTATGCCGACGGCGAGAGTACGGGCGGCAACTGCAGAAAGGCCGAGCGGCGATGATAGGAAAGGCCGGGGAGGGCTACGGCAGCAGAAAGGAAGAAGACAACAGCAAAAGGCCGGACAGCGAGGACAGAAAAGTCGAACGGTGACAGCAGAAAGTACGGGCCGGAACATCGCCGTACAGTACATGGCTTCCGAGTCGGGAGTGTGTCAGAACAGCGTCGGTTCGGCCTGCCGGAGTGCGGCAGGATGCGGATGGAGATTGATGAATTCGAGACCCCGGCCCAAAGCGCGGCGAACGGTGTAATGTGTGCCGCCGGGGGAACCGTCGTACCACGCGACCAGCAGTGCGGCGTGCTCGACAAGGTAATTGTTACGCACGGCATAACACCCTGCATGATAGGATGGGGAGAGTGTCACGCTATGATCGGCGGCAGCCAGCACACGCCGGAAGCGTTCGCGGTCAGCGGCCGGGAAGCGGCTCTCCTGTCCCCGGAAAGGGATTACGGCGACCAGCCGCAGACCGGGCATCGGCGTGTGCGGAAAATGCGGGTCCGGAGCCGCGGCAGGAGAAAAAGCCGATCCTGTTTCGGAATCGCGGCACGCGAGGACCGCTTCGGCGGCGGCGAGGTCGAAGCCCATGGCCATGCCGCAGAGGAAGGTCCGGAAGCCGCGGGCGTACAACTCCCCCACCGTCGCGCGCAGAGCCGCAGCGGCTTGGCCCCCGTAAGTGCGGTGGCCGGTAAAAGCGACGGTGGTAAGGCGCTCTTCGGTCATACATCCAAAGGTAGCGTTTTGGCCCGGACTTTGCAAGATTTCCTGCTGAATTTAAAACTTTATACGAATATGAAACATTCTGCAAATTGTCTCGCTTCCTTTCTGGGCGGCGCTCTGGTAGGAGCCGTCGTCGCCATGCTCGTAACCCCCAAATCGGGACCCGAATTCCGTGAGGACATCCGCGATATGGCTAAAAAAGGCACCCGCAAGCTGAAAAATGAAATTGACAAAATTCATTGCGACTGCAACGGTCTTGACTGCGATTGCGACAAGGACGAATAAACGGGACCGCCCCATGAAAGATAGCCCGTCACCAACCGGAAACATCGTCACATCACTGATCTTTTTCGGTGTGACGGCTGCCATTGCGATCATCCTCTTTATCGATGCGTTCGTCATGTGGCTCGCGTCGCTGACCGGGTCCGTCGCAGTCGCAGCACTCATTACCGGAGGTTTCTTCGCCGTAATCGCAGCTGTGGTCTATCTGCTGGCCGTGCGTTCGGCCCTGAACTACGTCCGGGACCGGATCGAAACGGTCTACGAGGTCGCTTCCCGGATCAAGGAGGGGTATGACTGGTTATCCGACAAGTTTTCGTTCCTTTCGTTCCTCAGAAGATCCAGATAAGGTAGGAAAAAAACGCCGGTGCAAGGGATTGCACCGGTGTTTTTTCGTGACTGGACGGCAACCTTACAGATGCAAGTCCGCGTGGACATATACTTTCGTACAGCTACCCCGGACACGCAGGTAAAGTTCGAAAAAGGACACCGGGAAGCTGAGAAACAGAAAAACAAAGAAAAAGAGGACACCGGCAAACAGTACGGCAGGGAGATAAAAAAGGGTGAACGGCGTTTCAGACGCAAACCGTTCACCCTCGCAAATATGTGGAAACTCCGATTGAATCAGCCGTTATTTACCGAAGTAGCGCTTGTAGAGACCTTCGAAGCCCTTGCCGTGGCGCGCTTCGTCCTTGGCCATTTCGTGCACGGTATCGTGTACGGCGTCGAGGTTCTGCTCCTTGGCCATGCGGGCCAGACGCATCTTGTCTTCGCACGCGCCGCACTCGGCGTTCATGCGCTTTTCGAGGTTGGTCTTGGTGTCCCATACCACCTCGCCGATCAGCTCGGCGAACTTCGAAGCGTGCTCGGCCTCTTCCCATGCGTAACGCTTGTAAGCCTCGGCGATTTCGGGATAACCCTCGCGGTCGGCCTGACGGCTCATGGCCAGATACATGCCCACTTCGGTGCATTCGCCCATGAAGTGGTTCTGCAAGCCCTCCCAGAGTTCCTTGCTGGCGCCCTTGCCGTCGCCGATAACGTGCTCGGTCACGAATTCGAGGTCACCCTCCTTTTCGACGACTTCGACGAATTTCTCTTTGCCTACCTTACACATCGGGCACTGCTCAGGTGCCTCTGGACCTTCGTGGATGTAACCGCATACGGTACAACGCCATTTCTTTGCCATAATCGCAGTAATGTTTATTGTTTATATTCTGTTTGTGTGGTGCAAAGGTAACGATTAGGGGCGAAATTCGCATATAAAAACGATTGTCTTTTTTTATAGAACGATAAGCCCTGCTTATAGTCAGCCCCGGCGGTCGATAACCTCCTCGATATAAGGCACGTCGGTGGAATCCTTCACCAGCACGCGCTTGTCGCGGTCGAGCAGATAGAGCGCCGGAATCGCATGGAGGTCGTAGAGACTCTTCTCGCGCACGACGCAGCCCGCATCGTAGCCGTTGATCCAGCTCGGCGGAATATGGCCGCGGTATTCGCGCCACTCGGCGAGATCCTCGTCGGGATAAAGCGCGACGACCTTCAGCCGGCCCCGCTCGATCATCTCGGAGAGCATCGGCGAACCGCCGATCTGCTCGCGCAGCTGTTTGCACATCGGGCAGCCGGGGTTGTTGATGAACAGCAAGACGTACTCGGCCTTCACGCCGTAGAGCGTCCCGGTGGCGTCCGAAGCGAGCGTATAGCGGAAATCGTTGGCGCGCTCGCCGATGCGGTTCTGCATCGCCATATTGAGATCGTAGGAGGGGCCGATACGCTCGTACTCGTCGTAATAGGGACTCGCCAGCACGGCCCGAAGAACGGGAATATAGAATTCGTCGTTGCGCAGCGGCGAATTGGGGTCGTGGATAACCTGCTCGGCCAGCATCGTGAAGTAGTCGAGCATGGGACGCGAAGCCGAAGCGCGGCGCATGAGCGAATCCATCGGCGCGCCGTCGGTCGGACGGTCGGAGATAAGCGCAATCCAGCGGACATAGGCCTCGACCATCTGCACCGTATCGACCTCGCGAATAAAAAGGGTGTCGGCGAAGTCGAAGCGGTCCCAGTAATGCCAGCGCAGGTAGTCGCGCTTCGCGTCGTCGGAGAGACTCGAAGGCGCGATGGCCGGAAGGAAAACCCGCATCTGGGGCGCGGCGGAGGTCTGCTGCTGCGACGAACGGCGGCCGCCGCACGAAACGGCGCAGAGGGCCGCCAGCAAAATAAGAACAATACGGTACATAAAAGGAGTGTTTTATGTGCAAATATAGTTTTTTTCGGCTACAATCCTACCATCCTCCCGGCGAAAGAGGTTCATACGACGGATTTGCACGGTAGTTGCAACGTTTTCATCCGTTAAAATCAATTCTCAATTTCATTGAATTATGGATGTAAAGAAAACTACCACAAGTACCGGGTTCAAATTGAGTGTGATGACACTCGCAATTATGAACGTGACTGCCGTAGTGAGTCTGCGCGGCCTGCCCGCAGAGGCCGTCTACGGACTTTCGTCGGCATTCTACTATCTGTTTGCCGCCATCGTGTTCCTCATTCCCACGGCCATGGTCGCCGCGGAGCTGGCCGCGATGTTCTCGACAAAGCAAGGCGGCGTTTTCCGATGGGTCGGCGAAGCTTACGGCGCACGCACCGGATTCCTTGCCATCTGGCTGCAATGGATCGAATCGACCATCTGGTACCCCACCGTACTGACGTTCGGCGCCGTGTCGATCGCCTTTATAGGCATGAACGACGTGCACGACGCGGCGCTGGCCTCGAACAAGGTCTTCACGCTCTGCATGGTGCTGGCAATCTACTGGATCGCCACGTTCATCGCGCTCAAGGGACTCGGATGGGTAGGTAAAATCAGCAAATGGGGCGGCATGATCGGCACGATCATTCCCGCGGGTCTGCTGATCCTGCTGGGCATCATCTACATTTCGACCGGCGGCCACAACCACATGGACATGTCGCAGGGATTCTTCCCCGACCTCTCGAAGTTCGACAACCTCGTGCTGGCCAGCAGTATCTTCCTCTTCTATGCGGGTATGGAGATGATGGGCATACACGTCATGGACGTAAAGAACCCGTCGAAGAACTACCCCAAGGCAATCATCATAGGTTCGCTGGTCACGGTCTGCATCTTCGTGCTGGGCACCTTCTCGCTGGGCTTCATCATTCCCGCAAAGGACATCAGCCTGACGCAGTCGCTGCTGGTGGGCTTCGACAACTACTTCCACTACCTGCATATGTCGTGGGCAGGCCCCATTATCGCCATCGCTCTGATGTTCGGCGTGCTGGCGGGCGTGCTGACATGGGTCGCAGGTCCTTCGAAGGGTATTTTCGCCGTGGGCAAGGCGGGCTATCTGCCTCCGTTCTTCCAGAAGACCAACAAAAACGGCGTGCAGAAAAACATCCTGCTGATTCAGGGATGCGTCGTAACGCTGCTGGCGCTGCTGTTCGTGGTGATGCCTTCGGTGCAGTCGTTCTACCAGATTCTGTCGCAGCTCACCGTGCTGCTGTACCTGATCATGTACATGCTCATGTTCTCGGCCGCCATCGTCCTGCGATACAAGATGAAGAACACCGACCGTCCGTTCCGTCTGGGCAAGGGCAACGGGCTGATGTGGTTCCTCGGCTGTCTGGGTTTCTGCGGCGCCCTGCTGGCGTTCGTACTGAGCTTCGTGCCGCCCAGCCAGATCTCAACCGGAAGCAACACCGTATGGTTCTCGGTGCTGATTATCGGCTGCGTGGTGGTCGTAGGCGCGCCGTTCGTCATCTATGCGCTGCGCAAACCCTCGTGGAAGGACCCGCAGGCAGCTGCCGAATTCGCGCCGTTCCATTGGGAAACGCAGCCCGTCGCAGCGGCTCCGGTGCATACGAACACTCCCGAACCGACGGCGAAACCTTCGGAGACGGAACTTCACAACAAATAAATCGATAAACAGATCGGACAATGATTCAAAAAATAGACAACGCTACGGTCCGCGAGGCCGTACAGCAGGCATACGAGCGCTGCAAGACCGAAACGGGCGGCAAGAACGCCGACTATATCCCCTATCTGGCCAACGTGCCGTCGAACCTCTTCGGCATCGCGGCCTGCCTGCCCGACGGCGAAGTGATCGCCGTGGGAGACACCGATTACAAATTCGGCATCGAGTCGGTATCGAAGGTGCCGACGGCGATACTCGCCATGAACCAGTACAGCGCGCAGGAGATGCTCGACAAGATTGGCGCCGACGCGACGGGACTGCCTTTCAACTCGATCATGGCGATCCTGCTGGAGAACGACCACCCCTCGACGCCGCTGGTGAACGCCGGTGCGATCAGCGCCTGCTCGATGGTGAAACCCGTCGGCGACAGCGACGGCAAATGGAAGTCGATCATCGGCTTTATCGAAGAGCTGGCCGGATCGCAGGTCGAAGTGATCGACGAGTTATACAAATCGGAGACCGCGACCAACTTCAACAACAAGTCGATCGCATGGCTGCTGAAGAATTACAACCGGATTTACGACGATCCCGACATGTCGCTGGACATCTACACGCGCCAGTGTTCGATCGGCGTGACGGCCAAGCAGCTCGCAACGATGGCCGCGACGATCGCCAACGGCGGCGTGAATCCCGTGACCAAGCAGCCGGTATTCAAACCGGAACTGGCGCCGAAGATCGCATCGCTGATGGCGACGGTGGGCTTCTACGAGCACACGGGCGACTGGCTCTTCACGACGGGCCTGCCGGCCAAGACGGGCGTCGGCGGCGGCATCATGGGCGTAGTTCCGGGCGTGATGGGCGTTGCGGCGTTCGCTCCCCCGCTGGACGAAGCCGGCAACTCGGTCAAGGCGCAGAAGGCGCTGGCCTATGTCGCCGGACATCTCAACCTCAACATCTTCGGCACGACGCGCTGCGTGATGGCCGAAAAAGAACCCGCAAAGGCATAGGCCGAGCGGTAATGTACGGCGAAAGGGGCTGCACTTCGGAGTGCAGCCCCTTTTCTATCGGACGGGAATACGCCGTCCGTCAGAATTGATAACGCACCCCGGCGACAAACGAACCGGAGACGCCCAAGCCGCCTTCGGCATAGGCCGCCAGACGACCGCCGACCTCTATGCCTACGGGCGAGAGTTGGAAAGCGAACTGGGTTCGCGTATCGTCCATTTTAAATCTCTCATCACCAGGAAGCTTTAATCCGGACTCGGTAGTTCCGGTACTCGGACGCCACGAACTTTTGCTTTCCGTTAAGACTTTACCGGGAACATATGCTATTTCAGCTTTCGTGAAAACGATACCAGCTCCCGCACGCGAGTAAAGGGAGACGATCCCCAGCTTCATCCAAGTCCATTTCACATCGGGCATCACGGCCCAATAATGATTTTTAATCGAAAAATAATTATCCGTAATTTTCGAACGGATTTCCCTCACTTGCTGTTCGCTGGAAGCGTATACCGCCTGAACGCCTATGCTGAGATTTTTCAGCAGGCGGAAATTATACCCCATCGTCGCAGCGCCCCACATACCGGTTTCCGATATCTGCCAGTCATACCGTATTACACCTCCTATGCCGTACGAAATATACGGCTTTTCAAACTGCCCCGTCAGCAGGCGGTAATCATCGATCCAGTTGAAAACCGGGGCATACCCGTAAGAGACCGACACTTCATGCCGTTTCATTTTCTGGGAGACGGCCGGCAGCACCGTCAGCGCGGCAACAGCCAGCAAGAGAAATTTTCTGTACATAAGTCAAGCGGGTTAATGTTCTCAAAGATAATAAATTTCGTCGAAAAAAGCACGATCGGCCGCACAAATCATCACCAACCCTCTCGGCTGCATCATCCGTCCGGCAATGCGGCGGCTAGCGGATTCCCAAAAGCGCAAAACGGGTACGGCAGGGCTGACAAGTGACGCATTTCACAGAATAGAAGAATTCTTTGCCCGAACCGTACCCGGTAATATCGGCCTGCGCAGAAAAAAGCAAGGGCGCAGGTGCAAACTCCCCCACTGGTCTCGCGAACCGTTTCTGGAAGTTGTCCTTACGCCCAAGCCGTCCCGGCATAAAGCCGGGACATAGCAAGGGTTTCAGACAATTTTACGCCAGAAGAACCTGCCATATAACATGACAGTCGCGAGTTCGTGGGGCATAAAGGTTGTCTTAACCTTATGGTATGTCGTTACGGCGTCGCCGTATCGTTTCGCAAAGTTAGCATAATTTCTGTATTCGGAGTTTCTGTTTACCGATACAAATATATAAACAATTCCCCAATAAATACCGATCGGTAGTCGATATTTTTCGAGAAAAGCAATTTTTTTGTATGAAATGAGTTTGCCGAGAAAAGATAATCAGTTCCTAAACGACCTTGCCGAGCGATTGAAAGCATTACGCAAGAAGAGAAAATTATCTCAGATGCGTGTTACGATGGATACCGGAATCAATATAGGCCGGGTGGAATCGGGCAAACGAATGCTGTCGGTCTACTCAGTAGCCATTTTATGCAGCTATTACGGCGTTTCAATGGAAGAATTTTTCCGGGGAATCAAACTGACCGCAAATCCGTGGGAATAACCTTTCAAAATAGGTCTTGCTTTCCGACTGCAAGATCATTTTATCCGATCGAATAACAGAATACCACAAATAAAAAAGGGTTCCGCCAATAAGGCGGAACCTTCTTTTACAGTGCCTATCGGGCAGATTACTCCGTCTCTTCGATAACGGCCTTGAACAGCTCGACGTCCTCCAAGGTGGAGTTCATGACGTAGGTGTATGCCTCCGAAATCTTGCCTTCGGCCAGCTTGCAGAAGACCTTCGCCGAATTGACATACTCCTCCGACTCGCCGGCCTGACGTGCCAGCAGGTAGGTGATGATGATATGTCCGGCGGTCTCGACAAGACGGCGGGCGTGGAAATCCTTGAAGCCGCAAAGCTCCTTGTCCCCCGCTTCGACGCGGGCGATCATCTCCGAGAATTTCGCGGTCAGCTCCTTCAGCTTCGCAACGACGGGCTGCATGGGCTGGCTGTATTCGGCGGCAGCGTAACGCTCGATCTGCTCCATGAAGGTGCCTTTGGTCACGGAGTTGATGGCCGCAACGACCTGCAGCTGCGAAGTGCCTTCATAGATATTCATGATGCGCGCGTCGCGGTAGAGACGCTCGCAGGGGTAATCCTTCATGAAGCCCGAACCGCCGTGGATCTGGATGGCGTCGTAGGCCTGCTGATTGGCGTACTCCGACGAGAAGAGCTTGACAAGCGGCGTGAAGCCGTCGGCAAGGCGGTTGTAGAACTTCATCTCCTGACGCTCCTCGCCTTCGAGCGAACGTTCGTGCGCGATATGGCCGTACTGCTTGTAAACCTCGACGAAGCGCGTGGTTTCGTACAACAGCGCGCGGACGCCCTGCAATTTGGCTTTCATGTTGGAGAGCATCTCCGAAACGGCGGCGAAGCGGATGATCGGCTTGCCGAACTGCTCGCGCTCGTGGGCGTATTTGAGGGCTTCGCGGTAGGCGGCCTCGCAGAGACCCACCGACTGGGCGCCGATGCCCAGACGGGCGGCGTTCATCAGCGACATCACGTATTTAATAAGGCCCATCTTGCGGTCGCCGACCAGTTGCGCCGGAGCATTGGTGAAGACCAGCTCGCACGTCGGCGATCCCTTGATACCCATCTTGTTCTCGATACGGCGCACCTTGACGCCGCCGTCGCGCTTGTCGTAGACCAGCATCGACAGACCACGGGCGTCGGTCGTGCCCTCTTCGGTGCGGGCCAGCACCAGCGAAACGTCGCCGTCGCCGTTGGTGATGAAACGCTTCACGCCGTTGAGCAGCCACGTCTGCTTCTCCTCGGACCACGTGGCCTTGAGCATCACGGCACCCAGATCCGATCCGGCGTCCGGCTCGGTGAGGTCCATGGCGCAGGTAGCGCCCGCGGAAACCCACGGCAGGAATTTGGCCTTGATCTCCTCCGAAGCGAACTCGTTGAGCGTCTCGGCGCAGTCCTGAAGGCCCCAGATGTTCTCGAAGCCGGCGTCGGCGCGCGACACCATTTCGTTGGCCATCACGAAGCAGACCAGCGGGAAGTTAAGACCGTCGTACTTGCGCGGAAGCGTCATGCCGCTCAGGCCCGCATCGACGATCGCCTTCATGTTCCGGACCGTACCCGAAGCGTACTCCACATGGTCGTTCACCACGCGGGGGCCTTCGTGGTCCACGCCCTCGGCATTCGGAGCAATGACCTCGCCGCAGACTTCGCCCGCGATCTCCAGCACGCGGCGGTAGGAGTCCATAGCGTCTTCGAAATCCTGCGGCGCGAAATCGTAGAGGTCCTTTTCGGCGAAACCGCGCTCTTTCAGCTCCACGATCTTGCGCATCATCGGATGCCCAAGGTGGAACTGCAAATCTTTGTTATCTGAAAAGAAATTTGCCATTACTTCGAATTTTGTTTGTAGTACTTAATCATCTTGGGGATTATCTCATTGACGTCGCCCGTGATGGCGTAGTCGGCGATCTTGTTGATCGGGGCTTCGGGATCGGTGTTGATCGAGATGATCATGGCCGAACCGTCCATACCCGCCGTATGCTGGATCTGACCCGAAATACCGCAGGCGATGTAGAGTTTGGGACGGACCGTAACGCCGGTCTGGCCCACCTGACGGGCATGGTCGGCAAAGCCGGCGTCCACGGCGGCGCGGCTGGCGCCCACCTCGGCGCCCAGCACGTCGGCAAGCTCGAACACCAGATCGAAGTTCTCCTTCGAACCCATGCCGTAACCGCCGGCGACGATGACGCTCGCGCCCTTGATGTCGATCTTGCTCTCCGAAATCTCGCGGTCGAGGATCCGCACCGCCAGATCGGTGTCCTTCACGAACTTCTGCCAGTCGATCTTCTTCACCTCGCCGGCGCCCGGCGTAGCAGCGTACTCGCGGCGCATGACGCCTTCGCGGACGGTAGCCATCTGGGGACGGTTGTCGGGATTGACGATCGTGGCGATGATATTGCCGCCGAAAGCGGGACGGATCTGGTAAAGCAGGTCCTTATACTCCTTGCCGGTCTTGGCGTCCTTGTGGTCGCCGATCACCAGCTGCGTGCAGTCGGCCGTAAGACCGCTGTAGAGGGCCGACGATACGCGCGGGGCGAAGTCGCGGCCGTTGCAGGTCGCGCCGAACAGCGCGATCTGGGGTTTCTCCTGTTCGATCAGGCCGCACATGACGGCCGTATGGGGCAGCGTGCGGAAAGGTGCGAAGATCTTGTCGTCGGCGACCCAGACGGTGTCGGCGCCGTATTTGGCCAGTTCGGTCTCGATACCTGCAAGATGCTCGCCCAGCACTACGGCTTCGAGCTTCACACCCAGCGTCGTGGCCAGTTCGCGGCCTTTGGTCAGCAGTTCGAGACACACGTCGGCGACCTTGCCGCCCTCGTTCTCGATATATACGAATATATTGTTCATGGATTACTTCTGCGGATTTAACCGAGCGTGTGGCTCGCGATAAGTTCGACCATCAGTGAATTGATATCCTCGTCGGAAGACGTGAGTTTCTTGGCCTCCTTGGCCTGAAACACCACGTTCTCGATCTTCTTGACCTTGGTGGGCGAACCCGCAAGGCCCAGCTGCTGCGGATCGGGATTGACGTCGGCGGCGGCCCACTCGACGATCTGCAGGTACTCCTTCGCGGCGGCGCGCTTGGCGGCCGGCGAGTCGGGAGCTGCGGCGATCTCCGATTTGGCGAGGGCGAATTTGCAGGTCATCACGCGCTTGGCGTTGCGCGGACGGCATTCGGGAGCCGACGCGTTGACCGTAACGACCACTGGAACGGGCGTCTCGACCGTCTCCATGCCGCAGTTCAGGCGGCGTTTGATGACCAGCGAATCCGCTTTGATTTCGGTAATCTCCTCGGCATAGGTCACCTGCGGCAGGCCCAGCTTCTCGGCCACCTGAGGTCCGACCTGCGCCGTATCGCCGTCGATGGCCTGACGGCCAGCGAAGATGATGTCGGGAGCGATCATTTTCAGCGCGCAAGACAGCGCGTACGACGTGGCGAGGGTGTCCGAACCGGCGAACTCGCGGCCCGAAAGCAGATAGCCGCCGTCGGCCCCGCGGAACATGGCGTCGCGGATAATGTCGGCGGCGCGCTGCGGACCCATCGTAAGGATATGAACCGTGGAGCCTTCGGTGCGGTCTTTCAGCGCGAGCGCCATTTCGAGCGCATTGAGGTCCTCCGGATTGAAGATGGCCGGCAGCGCCGCGCGGTTGACCGTCCCTTCGGGGGTCATCGCATCCTTACCCACATTGCGGGTATCGGGCACCTGCTTGGCCAATACGACAATTTTAAGTGCTTTTTTCATAAGGTTATAGTTACAAAATTAAATCGGTTTCGTTGTTTCGGACGCCGCGGCAGGCGGAAAACTCCGCGCACGGGGCCGCATATCCGGCCGCAATACGGCATGCGGGATACATTCGGCGCGGCATACGCGGCATGCGACATGCGGCGGCCGAAAGACTCCCCTACCGGACGATCGTTTCGCCGCGGTCGGGACCGACGGAGATGATCTTCACGGGAACGCCCGTCTCGCGCTCGATGAATTCGACGTACGTCTTGAATGCGGCCGGGAAGTCATCGTAGCTCCTGCAGTCGCGCAGGTCACACTTCCAGCCTTCGAACTCGCGGTAGACGGGTTTCAGGTCGTCGCCGATCTCGTAGGGGAAATGCGCGGTGCGCTCGCCGCCGACCTCGTATTCGGTGGCGACCTTGACGGTCTCGAAGTCGTTCATGACGTCGGACTTCATCATGATGAGCTGCGTCACGCCGTTGATCATGATCGAATATTTCAGCGCGACAAGGTCGAGCCAGCCGCAGCGGCGCTCACGGCCCGTAACGGCGCCGTATTCATGGCCGATACTGCGCATCCGGGCGCCCGTTTCGTCGAACAGCTCCGTAGGGAACGGGCCGCTGCCCACGCGCGTGCAGTAGGCCTTGAAGATGCCGTAGACCTCGCCGATACGGTTCGGGGCGATGCCCAGACCGACGCAGGCGCCGGCGCAGACGGTATTCGAGGAGGTGACGAACGGATACGAACCGAAGTCCACGTCGAGCAGCGTGCCCTGAGCGCCTTCGGCCAGAATGCTCTTGTCCTGAGCCAGACACCCGTTGACGAAATATTCGCTGTCGATGATGTTGAAACGCTTGAGGTATTCGACGGCCTCGAACCACTTCCGTTCCAGCTCCGCAATATCATATTCATAACCCAGACCGCGCAGAATGCTCTCGTGGCGCGCCTTGGCCCGTGCGTAAATCTGCCGGAAATCGGCGCTCAGCACGTCGCCGACGCGCATGCCGTTGCGGCTCACCTTGTCGGTATAGGTCGGACCGATGCCTTTGCCCGTGGTGCCGATCTTGGCGCTGCCCTTGGCCGCTTCGTAAGCCGCATCGAGAATGCGGTGCGTCGGCAGGATCAGGTGGGCTTTCTTCGAAATGCAGAGTTGTTTGGTCAGGTCGTGGCCGCTGGCTGCGAGCGCCTCGGCCTCCTCGCGGAAGAGGACGGCGTCAATGACAACGCCGTTGCCGATGATGTTGGTTTTTCCGCCCTGAAATATGCCCGAAGGAATTGAGCGGAGTACGTATTTCTCGCCGTTGAACTCCAACGTGTGACCGGCATTGGGACCGCCCTGAAAACGGGCGACGACCTCGTAGGCAGGCGTCAGCACATCCACGACTTTTCCCTTGCCCTCGTCACCCCATTGCAGGCCGAGGATAACGTCAACTTTTTTCATTGTATCCGGTTGTATTTTTGTGTGCAAAAGACATTTTTTGCATCCAAAGGTACGAATTATTATCCGAAATACCCAATTCGCCGCGGCGACTTTTCAACAATGTATCAGAAATCGGGCACGGAAAAATCATCCCGCAGAGAAAAAACAAAGCACTTGGCGAAATCGGCGGAATAAAATTCGGCGGCTCCGGAGCGGGACGGGCAGATAGACGGACGGGGCAGACAGGCAAAGCGGACAGAACGGACAAAACGGACGGACACGAATGAGCGGAGAGACAAAGCGAGCAGAGCGGACGGGGACGAATGAGCAGAGAGACAAAGCAGGCGGAACAGCCGAACGAATGGACAAACGGGCGGATGGACGAGCGGACAGAGCAGGACAGAACAGACAGAGCAGACAGAACAGGACGAACAAGCAGAGAGACGAAGCAGACAGGCAAAGCAGACAGGCAAAGCAGACAGACTGCAGACACCTCGCACCGCCATTCGGAAGATTCGCAAAACACCGGACTGAATCATGTCGCAGGCGAAAAAAACGACAATCCGCCCCGGAAAAACCGGACGGAAGCGGAAACCGGGAGCAGATCGGACGGAAGTGGAGACCGGGAGCAGATCGGACGAAAGCGGATCGGCCAAAAAGACGATACGGAATCAGCGGACGATTATTTCGGTATGTCCGTCGGCGCTGACGCTCTGCGATGCGCGGCAGTAGACGGTCGTGAGCGGAGGATTGCCGCCCGCGTCGGCCTTAAGCCGGTCCGAGCAGGGCCGCAGGTCGAGCGTCACGAGCCGGTTGCCGCTGCAGTCGAGCAGGCGGAGCGCTCCGGCGGATTTGAGGTCCAGCTGCGTGAGCGCATTGTCCGCGCAGTTCAGCTCCAGAAGAGCGCGCAGGCCGTCCAGATCGAGCGAAGCGATGCGGTTACGGCTGCAATCGAGCGTCTGCAACAGCGTACACTTGCGCAAATCGAGCTGCGTGAGATCGTTGCCGCTGCAGTCGAGCCGTTCGAGCCGCGAGAATTCGCCGATCTCCCACATATGCGCGATGCCTCGGTCAGGGCAGTCCATTTTCAGGACGCGCTGCGCTTCGTAGCGCGAAATGCGTCCGTCGTGGTCGATGTCGAAATGCTCAAGGCAATAAGCCTCGAATGCGGGATCTGCAAAAGTGATGTATACGCGCTTGTTCTTGTCGTCGCGTTCGTCGTCCGCAAGGCCGCAGGCCGCAAGAAGCGCAAACGCGAGGAGAGGAACGAAGCGGGTCATAGGCCTCAGATGTTTACGTCGTCGTCGGAGTCGTCGCCGCCGTCGGAATTGCCGTCGTCCTGAATCTCGTCGGCACCCTTGATCTCGTCGTCGTAGTAGTCCTTGTCGTCGTCCTCCTGCGCATTGTCGTCGATCTTGACGTCGATCTTAACCATGTAGGCGATTTCGTCCGTATCGAACGGTACGGCATAGAAAAAATCTCCGTTGGGCTTGTCCACGCGCATCATCGCTTCGGTGAACCCCAGCGGGTATTTCTGCTTGACGGCCTCCTGCAGTTCGGGGGCCAGATTATGGAAGCTCGTTACGATATGTTTCTTCGTCGTATTCTGTTTAGCCATAATAATGTTTGGAAATTTTCTGCAATTATAAGCAAAATTTACATATCGCGCCACATACTCAATTTTTTTTTGCATTTTTTTTGAATTTGCAGGTAGTTACGAACAAAATACGTACCTTTACGCACGTTATACTTATATTATGATACGCGAGAGAATCGAAGAGCTGCGGCGGCAGCTTGAGTACCATAACTTCAGATATTACGTCGAAAACGCCCCCGAAATCTCCGACTTCGAATTCGACGCCATGATGCGCGAACTGCAGGATCTGGAGCGCGCGCATCCCGAAATGGCCGATCCCAACTCACCTTCGGTACGCGTCGGAAGCGACATCACCGCGGAGTTCCGAAGCGTGAAACACCGGTTTCCGATGCTTTCGCTCGGCAACACCTATTCGCCGGACGAGCTGCACGAGTTCATCGAGCGGATCGAGAAGGAGACGGGTCCCACGGAATTCGTCTGCGAGCTGAAGTTCGACGGCACGGCCATATCGCTCACCTACGAGCATGGCCGGCTGCTGCGCGCCGTGACGCGCGGCGACGGCACGCAGGGCGATGACGTGACGGCCAACGTCCGCACGGTGCGGACAGTGCCCCTCAGGCTCAGGGGCGACGACTGGCCCGACTATTTCGAAATACGCGGCGAGATACTGATGCCCTACGCCTCGTTCGACAAGATCAACGCCGAACGCGAGGCGGCCGGGGAGACGCTTTTCGCCAATCCGCGCAACGCCGCGGCCGGAACGCTCAAGCAGCAGGCTTCGGCGGTGGTCGCGCGGCGCGGTCTGGACTGCACGCTCTACCAGCTGGCGGGCGACGACCTGCCCTTCACGAACCATTGGGAGAGTTTGCAGAAGGCACGCGAATGGGGATTCAAGATTTCGGACCAGATGCGCATATGCCGCAGTGCAGAGGAGATAGACGCCTACATCGCCCATTGGGACGAAGCGCGCAGGGAACTCCCCTTCCCCACCGACGGCGTGGTAATCAAGGTAAACGACTTCGGCGTGCGGCGGCAGCTGGGATTCACGGCCAAGGCCCCGAAATGGGCCGTGGCCTACAAGTTCAAGGCCGAGCAGGCTTTGACGCGGTTGGACAGCGTGGCCTTTCAGGTGGGACGCACGGGAGCCATAACGCCCGTGGCCAACCTCGAACCGGTGCTGCTGGCCGGCACGACGGTACGCCGGGCGACGCTGCACAACGCCGAACAGATGGCCCTGCTGGACATACGTCCGGGCGACATGGTATACGTCGAGAAAGGCGGCGAAATCATTCCCAAGATCACGGGCGTGGAGCTTTCGCAGCGGCCGGCAGACAGCAGGCCGTTCGAGTACATCACGGTATGTCCCGAATGCGGCACGCCGCTGGTCAAATACGAAGGCGAGGCGAAGCACTACTGTCCCAATCAGGGCGGATGCCGTCCGCAGATCATCGGACGCATCATCCACTTCATCCGCCGCAAGGCGATGGACATCGAGGGGCTGGGCGAAGAGACCGTCGAGCTGCTTTACGAAAACGGGCTGGTGCGCGACGTGGCCGACCTGTACGACCTGCAGGCTCCGCAGCTGGCGTGTCTGCCGCGGCTGGGCGAGAAGTCGGCCGACAACATCATCCGGAGCATCCGGGGATCGGTCGAAGTGCCCTTCAGGCGCGTACTGTTCGGGCTGGGAATCCGCTTCGTGGGCGAAACCACGGCCAAATACCTCGCGGAACACTTCCGGTCGCTCGACGCGGTGATGAAAGCCACGCGCGAGGAGTTGACCGAAGCCGACGAAGTGGGCGGACGCATCGCCGACGCGATCATCGAATACTTCGCCGACGAGAAGAACCTCGCCATCATCCGCCGCCTGCGCGACGCGGGCGTGAAGTTCGAAGCCGAAGCGCGCGAACTGGCGTCGGAGTCGCTCGCGGGAAAGAGTTTCGTGATATCGGGCAAATTCTCGAACCACAGCCGCGACGAGCTGAAAGAGCTGATCGAAATACACGGCGGCAGGAACCTCGCGGCCGTATCGGCGAACGTCGATTACATCGTGGCGGGCGAGAATATGGGTCCGGCGAAGCTCAAGAAAGCCGAGAAGCTGGGCGTGAAGATCATCTCCGAAGAGGATTTTATCGCCATGATCGGCAGCGACGAAATACCCGCCGCAAATGCGGCGGAAAAGCGGACGGAAGGGGGCGCGGCGCACAAGGATGCGGCCGAGCCGGAGCTGTTTTAGCGGCAGGCGCAACCGGATAGGCCGTCCCCGCCGGTACGAAGAAACGGCAGCGGGAACGGAAGAGACGACAACGGCGGGAACAGAAGACGCCGCGGCGGCGGAAGTTGAAAACACGGCAGTGAAGGCAGGAGACGCAATGCCGAAAGAAGGCTAAAACGCAGGGCGGCAAACGAAGACGCTGCGGCAGAAGCAGGAAACACAACAGCAGAAGCAGGAAACGCGGCGGCGGAAGTTGAAAACACAGCAGTGAAGGCAGAAGACGCAATGCCGAAAGAAGGCTAAAACGCAGGGCGGCAAACGAAGACGCGGCGGCGGAAGCAGGAAATACAACAGCGGAAGCAGGAAACGCGGCGGCGGGAACGGCGTAAGCGCCGGATCGCGGAAGACAGCCGTCGAAAAAGAAACTACGAACAAAACCGGAATACGATGATAAGAGAGAAACTGACAGGCGTGGGGGTCGCGATGATAACCCCCTTCACATCGGACGGACGCGTCGATTATCAGGCATTGGCGCGCATGATAGACTACGTAATAGAGGGCGGCGTGGATTACATCGTGGCGCTCGGCACCACGGCCGAAACCCCGACGCTCTACATGCCCGAACGCGCGGTGATCGCCATGTTCATCACCAACCATATCGCAGGCCGCGTGCCGCTGGTGATGGGCTGCGGCGGAAACTCGACGTCGGAGGTGCTGGACCAGCTCCGCGAATTCGACCTGCGGGGCGCGGACGCCATCCTGAGCGTGACGCCCTATTACAACAAACCCTCGCAGGAGGGACTTTACCAGCATTTCCGCACCGTATCGGAGCATTCGCCCCTGCCCGTGATACTCTACAACATACCGGGCCGGTCGGGCGTGAACATGACCGCCGAGACCACGCTGCGGCTGGCGCGCGACATGAAGAACGTCATCGGCATCAAGGAGGCGTCGGGCGACATCGAGCAGATGCAGCGCATCCTCGACAACCGCCCCGAAGGGTTTCTGGTGCTGTCGGGCGACGACGGCATGACGCTCGACCTGATGCGCCGCGGCGGCGAAGGCGTGATTTCGGTGGCGGCGAACGTATTTCCCAAACGTTTCATGCAGTGCGTCGGTCATGCCAAGCAGGGCGATTTCGACCGCGCCGAAGAGGAGTACAGGGCGCTCGACGAAGCGGTGCACGCGCTCTTCGAGGAGGGGAATCCCGTGGGTGCGAAATGCGCGCTCTCGGTGATGGGCAAAATCGGCCCCACGATGCGGCTGCCGCTGGTCGAGGGTTCACAGGCACTGCGCGAAAAGTTCAGCCGGCTGATTGCGGAATACGATTTGCGCTGATTCCGCGTTAGTGTCTAAAATACGGACTAAAACACGGATATGAAAAACTTACTGCTGTTACTGCTTCTGCTTCCGGCGCTGGCCGCGGCGAAGGTTCCCGACGAGGAGGATATTCAGAACAAGACGATGGACGCCGAGTCGCCGTTCTACTATCCGTCGCTGATGATGCGCTACAACGCCGGCGACGAAACGCTGACCGACGAGGATTACCACTACCTCTATTACGGCTACGCCTATCAGGAGAGCTACAAACCGCTGGACTCGAATCCCGATCTGGACAAGCTGCTGTTGATGGCTTCGGGACTCGATCCCGACAAACCGGCCGTCGAGACGCTCGAAGCGATGCTCTACACGGGCGAAGATGCGCTGGCCCGCGATCCGTTCAGCCCCAAGATCCTCAACCTGATGGCCTACGCCCACGGCGCGCTGGGCAACAAACTGCAGGAAAAGATGTACTACAACCGGATGCAGGGCGTCATCCGGGCGATCCGGGAGTCGGGAGACGCGCTGACGCAGAAAACGCCGCGCCATATCCTGATGTTCGACCACGCGCTCGACGTGATGGCCACCGAAGGGCTTTCGTACGACAAGAGCCGCATCATCAGCCGAACGGTGGAGTTCATCCCGCTGACCGTACCCTACACGGTGGAGGGCAAGAAGCGCAAGGGACTCTACTACGACTTCGGACGCATATACTGGAACAAACCCGAAGGTTATACCTATAAACGCGACCGCACATGGCAGTTCAACAACCTCAAACCCCGTACGTACAAATAATCCGGCGCACGTTCGCCCTGCTGCTGGCGCTGGCGGTTTTCGCCGGCTGCGAAAAGGAGCGGGAGCCGGCGGAAATAACGAGTTCGCAGGAAGAAGCGGTGCTGCGCAGCACGGCCGGATCGGCAGCGGCGTTCACCGTGACGGCGACCGGACCGTGGACGCTGACCACCACGGGCAGCGGATTCGGCATCTCCCCCACCGCAGGGGGCCGGGGCGAGACGACGGTAACGGTGACGGCGTCGGACGGGAATCCGGGCCGCAGCCGCGTCAAGCTGGGGACGGTCGCGCTGACTCTGAATGCAGGAGGCGCGCAGTGCAGCGTCACCGTGTCGCAGAGTCCGGCGACGGCGACGCAGACCATGCTGCTCTACATGCCGGGACGGGATTTGCTGAAATTCTACAAGCAGAATATCGACGGCGTCCTGAAAGCCGTCGATGCGAACGTTCCGGGCGACGGCCGCGTATTGGTCTGCTATCAGCCCAACGCGCACTCGCAGGCCGAAATGTACGAGGCGTATTTCAACGCCGAAAAGCAGGCGGCCGCATTCGCGCTGCTGAAAAGCTACGACGATTTCGCGGCGGCCGATCCCGCATGCGTACAGCGCATGCTGGCCGACGTGGAGGCGCTCGCCCCGGCGCAGCATTACGGGATCATCGTCGGCTGTCACGGCAAGGCGTGGGTGCCCGCGAATCAGGGAGCGCTCAGCTACTCGGCCCGGATGTCGAAGGAGCTGGAGGATTTATGGACCCCGGCGCCGGGGGCGCTGACGACCCGTTCGTTCGGCGACACGGGGCGGTCGATCGACATTACGGACTTCGCGGCGGCGGTCAAGGCCCAGAATTACAGGACCGACTACCTGCTTTTCGACGCCTGCTTCATGGCCAATATCGAGACGCTTTACGACCTGCGCGAATGCACGGACTACGTGATTGCCGCGCCCTGCGAAATCATGGGAGAGGGATTCCCCTACGAGCGGGCGATGCCGTGGTTCTTCACCGACGGCGGCAAAACCCGCGATCTGACAAAGGTGTGCGAAGCGTTCTGGAACTTCTACATGAACGACGCGACGACCCAATCGGGCTGCATTTCGCTGGCCGTGATGTCTGAAATGGAGGGCATGAAGGAGGTCATGCGGCGCATCAACGCAGCGTCGAAAAAGTCTTATACCGAGGAGCTGCAAAGCTACGAGGGAATGTCTTCGCACATATTCTACGATCTGGGCCACTGGGTCGAACTGGCCTGCGGCGACGCGGGGCTGAAAGAGGATTTCAAAGCGCAGCTGGACAAGGCGTTTCCCAAAGCCGCACGGCTCAGCACACCGGGATTCTACTCGGCGTACAACGGCCGGATGAACCCCGTCGCCTACTATTCGGGGGTGTCGTTCAGCGAACCGTCGGACAAATACGTCGAGGAGAACAAGCAGACGAGCTGGTACCGGGACACGCATTGAATGAAAAAGGGTGATTCTTGCGAATCACCCTTTTCCGTTATTCGTACTGACCGGACTTGAGCCGTTCGACCTCCTCGCGGGAGAGGAAACGCCATGCACCGCGCTTGAGGTTCTTTTTCGTCAGACCCGCATAGTAGACGCGGTCGAGCTTGGTGACGGTATAGCCGAGGAACTCGAAAATACGGCGCACGATGCGGTTGCGGCCCGAATGGATCTCGATGCCGACCTCCTGCTTGTTGTCCTTGACATAGGAGATCTCGTCGGCGAAAATCTCGCCGTCTTCGAGCGTAATGCCCTCGGCGATGCGGTCCATGTCGGCGCGCGTCAGGGGTTTGTCGAGCGACACCTGATAGATTTTCTTCTTCCGGAAGGCCGGATGCGTGAGCTGCTTGGTCAAATCGCCGTCGTTGGTGAACAGCAGCAGTCCGAGACTGTTCTTGTCGAGACGCCCCACCGGGTAGATGCGTTCCGTGCAGGCGCCCTGCACCAGCTCCATGACGGTTTTGCCCGCATGCGGATCGTCGAGCGAAGTCACATAGCCCTTGGGCTTGTTGAGCACAAGATAGACCTTCTTTTCGCCCTGCACGCGGCTGTCGTTGAATTTCACCTCGTCGGTGGGCAGCACCTTGGTGCCCAGCTGGGTGACGATCTGACCGTTGACGGTCACCAGACCCGCCGTGATGAAATCGTCGGCCTCGCGGCGCGAGCAGAGTCCCGACTGGGCCAGAAAGCGGTTCAGGCGCATTTCGCCGATCTGCTTTTCGGGCGTGAACTTCGGATAGGAAGCCGGCTTGTCGTCGTGCTTCCGGAATCCGGGCTTATAGGGTTTGTCGCCGAACCTGCGGTCGCCGGACTTTTTGTCCGTGAACCGACGGTCGCCGGCGGGTTTGTCGCCGAATTTACGTTCGCCGTAGAGTTTGTCGCCGAACCTGCGGTCACCGGCCTTTTTGTCTGCGAACCGACGGTCGCCGGCGGGCTTGTCGCCGGATTTACGTTCTCCGTAGGGTTTGTCGCCGAACTTGCGGTCGCCGAATTTCTTGGGGCCCCGGTTGTCGCCGTAGGCGGATTTTTCGCCGCGGGGCTTATCGCCGAACGAGCGGCGCGGTTTGTCGCCGTCGCGGTAACGTTCGTCCGAACGGGCGCGGTCGCCCTGCCGTTCGTCGCCGAAACTGCGGCGCGGTTTGTCGAATGCGGGACGGTTGTCCTCCGTAAAGTGGGGGTTGTACGACGCCCGCTTGACGGGCTTGCGGTCATCGGACGGCTGCTCCGAATCGGCAGCATCACGCTGCAAACGCGGGCGACGCTCGACACGCTCCGCCGTAGCGGTCACGGTACGCTGACGCTTGTCGCGTCCGAAACGCGTAAGCACCGAGGTCGAGTCGTTTTTAAAGTCTTTCATAATCAGTTTGAATGTTTACGCGGCAAAGTTAATCGAATTTTCCGGATAAAAGCATATTGCATGCCCGATTCGGAGATAAAAGCCGCAGGCCGTTACAAATTCGCCGCTTTTGCGTTATCTTTGCATCCATAAACAACGCCCGGCGCCGTTTGCCGGGTATTTCCCCCGTCGCTTTCCATGAACATGAACCGTGAAATACTGCGCATTGCGCTCCCCAATATCGTCTCGAACATCACCGTGCCGCTCATGGGCATCGTCTCGACGGCGATCGCCGGGCACTGGGGTTCGGATACGGCCGCGACGATCGGCGCGCTGGCCATCGGCGTGTCGATCTTCAACTTCATCTACTGGAACTGCTCGTTCGTGCGCATGGGGACCAGCGGACTGACGGCGCAGGCGTTCGGCGCGGGCAACTTCCGCGAATGCACCAACATGCTGGTCCGGGCGCTGCTCGTGGCCGGAGGAATGGGCCTGCTGATGTTGCTACTGCAATACCCGCTGGGCGAACTGGCGCTGTGGGGACTCAACGGCAACGACATGACGCGCGAGTACTTCTACGCCCGCATCTGGGCCGTGCCGGCGGGTATTCTGCTGTTCGGCTTCAACGGCTGGTTTACGGGAATGCAGAACGCGCTGATACCGATGTTCACGGCCATTACGGTCAACGTGGTCCATGTGCTGTGCAGCCTCTGGTTCGCATTCGGACTGGACATGGGGATCGTCGGCATCGCCTATGCCTCGGTTATCGCGCAATGGACGGGCGTGGCCCTCTCCGCCCTGCTGCTCTTCGCATGCTACCGCAGGATACTGACCGGAATCGACTGGGCGGAGGTGGTGAACCTGAAACCGCTCAGGACCTTCTTCATCGTAAACCGCGACATCATGCTGCGCACGTTCTGCATCGTGGCCGTCTACACCTTCTTCACGGGGGCGTCGGCCCGCATGGACGAACCGGCGCTGCTGGCCGTCAACACGCTGCTGCTGCAGTTGTTTACGCTCTTCTCGTACATGAACGACGGATTCGCATACGCCGCCGAAGCCCTGACGGGCCGATTCATCGGCGCGCGCGACGAAGGGGCGCTGCGCGACTGCCTGCGCCGCTGCATCGCGTGGGGCACGGCCGTGTCGGTGCTGTTCGTCGGCATCTATATCGGCTGGTGGCGCGAACTGGTGGGGCTGTTCGTGGACAGCACGGCGCCCAATGCCGCGACGATCGTGGAGCTGGCGGGAGAGTATATCGTATGGATCATCCTGATTCCGGTCGCCAGCGCCATGCCCTTCATCATGGACGGCATCATGGTCGGAGCGACCGAGACGCGCGTCATGCGCAACTCGATGTTCTGGGCCACGGCGGCCTACTTCGGCATCTTCTACGTCGGCTACGCGATAATCGGCAACAACGCGCTCTGGCTGGCGTTCACGCTCTACATGTTCCTGCGCGGGGTGCTCCAATACTTCATGACGCACCGCCTGCGGTCGATCTATGTGAAAGCGACAGTCTGACCGCCATGGAACTGACTCCTGATTCGCTCTACATCAAATACGTCCGCCTGAAAGAGGAGGACGAAACGCCGCAGACCTATCCGTACACCGTTCCGGCGCTGGCCAACTTCCGGCGGCTGGAATTCCGCAGGCCCGTGACGTTCATCATGGGCGAGAACGGCATGGGAAAATCGACGCTGCTCGAAGCCATAGCCGTCAAGGCGGGATTCAATCCCGAAGGAGGGTCCAAGAACTTCCGGTTCGCGACGCGCGCCAGCCATTCGGGCCTTTACGAACATATCGTTCTGGGACGCGGTCTCCAGCCGCGCGACGGCTATTTCCTGCGGGCGGAGAGTTTCTACAACGTGGCGACGGAAATCGAAAACGTCGCCGACGGCGTACTGAAATATTACGGCGACAAGTCGCTGCACCAGCAGTCGCACGGCGAAAGTTTTCTGGCGCTGCTCGGACACCGGCTCTTCGGACACGGACTTTATATTTTCGACGAGCCGGAAGCCGCACTGTCCCCCTCGCGCCAGATGTACATGCTGTGCCGGATGAAGCAGCTGGCCGAGCAGGGGTCGCAGTTCATCATCAGCACCCACTCGCCGATCGTCATGTCCTACCCCGGCGCCGAGATATACGAAATCACGGACCGCGGACTGGAACCGACCGAACTGGAGGAGACCTCCCACTTCCGGCTGATGAAGCGTTTTATCCTCGACCGGCGGGGAATACTGCGGCAGATGGAGCTGGAGAAGGAATAGCCCCCGAATTAAGTTCGGGGGCTATTCCTTATTCGGAGTGCGCACCGGACATAGCATCGAATAAAGCGCCGGACAAAAGAGCGCAAACAAAAACCACCCGGCTCCTGCGAGTCGGGTGGTTCTATATTGCCGGAGGGCTGTCCCGCCCGTTATGCGGCGGTTATTCGCCCTTGGCAGCTTTCCAGAGCGGGAAGTATTTGTCGTACTTCTCCTGAATGCCGGGTTCGTCGCGCAGGCGGAAGCAGAGCTGCTTGAGCATGTCGAGCGTATTGAAGTCGTCGGCTTTCAGCTCGTGGGCCTTCTCGAACCACGGAATAGCCTCCATATAGACCGCATTGGCGGCTTTCAGGTCGGCATCGTAAGCGGCCTGACTGCTGTACTGCTTCTCGTTCATCACCTTGTTCATCTCGTCGGCCTTGATCGTGTAGAACACGCCCAGATAGTAGTTGCCTTCGAAGAGGTCGGGTTTCAGTTCGACGACCTTCCGGAACGATGCGATGCTTTCGTCGTACTGCTTCAGCGCGAAGAAGATACGGCCGCGGCCGAACCAAAGGTCCACATTCTCCGGATTGCTCTCGATAGCCGCGTCGATCAGCGCCACCAAGTCGGCGGGGTCGCCCACCGAATCCTCAGGATTGGTATAGAGCTGCACCAGACCGTCGAGAATGCGCTCGTTCTTCGGGAACTTCTTGATACCGGCGACCAGCGCATCCTTGGCTTTCAGGACATTGGCCTTGTCGGCGTCCTTCTGGCCGTAATAGCAGTGGAAAAGGTAATAGTAGATATTGCCTTCCTCGTCGTTATAGCCCAGTTCGAGCGCCTTGTTCAGGTAATCGGCACCGATGACGAACGAAGCGGGGTTCGCAGCGCCGTCCACCGTGCGCAGGTAACCCGCATAGTAGAGCAGCGCGGGTTCGGGATTGCCGTGAGCGGGGCTGGACTGGGCTTCGAAAGCCAATGCATAGGCGTCGGCGGCATCGGCGTAATTGCCGGTGTCGATACCCGTGTTGCCCACCTGCGAGCAGAAGTCGCTGATCTGCTTGAGTCCCTCCTTGACCTTATCGGCCGTCTTGGGGTCCATTTCGTAAGCCTTGTTATAGGCTTCGATAGCCTTGGCGGGAGCGTCTTCAATCACCCACTGTGTCTGGCTCCAAGTCGCGATCTTGCCGTCCTTGATATATGCCGTGAACCAAGGATAGACCCAAGCCTCGTAGGGAACGTTGACGAGCGTCACCGATTCGGTCGAGGCGGGTTCGCCGACGGCCAGCTTGAGCATCGCGGCGTCCATATTGACGAAAAGGTTCTTCGTCGGTTCGATAGCCGCTTCATAGAAGGCTTTGCCGCGGTTGATCCACGTCGCAGCCTTGGCGCCCTTCTTCGCATCGGCGATGTCGGCGTCGCTCTTCTCGATCTTGGATACAAGCGCCGACTTGTTTACTTTCTGGGCCTGAACGGCAGTAACTGCTACGAGAGCCACCGCAAGGACCGTCAAAAATACTTTTTTCATAACAGATTGAATTTTAATGTTTTAAAGTCATTTCTTCGTTACTCCTCCGCCGGACGGTCCGCTTCGGGAGTGGCGTCATTCCCGGTTGCAGCGACCTCTGCGGATTGTACTTCTTCGTCTTCATCGCCCGCTGCCGGCACGGCCATCACCGAAGCAATGGCGTCGCCCTCGCGCAGGTTGATGATACGTACGCCCTGCGTCGCGCGGCCCGCAAGGCGGATCTGCGACACTGCCGTACGTATGGTAAGTCCCGAACGGTTGATAATCATCAGGTCGTTGTCGTCCGTAACGGCCTGAATGGAGATAAGTTTGCCGGTTTTCTCCGTTACATTGATCGTCTTCACACCCTTGCCGCCGCGGTTGGTGATGCGGTATTCGTCCAGATCGGTACGTTTGCCGTAACCGTTCTCACTCAGCACCAGTACGTCCTGCTTCGAATCGGGTTCGACACATATCATGCCGACAACTTCGTCGCTCTCCTCGATCGAGATGCCGCGGACACCCGCACCGACACGTCCGATAGGACGCACCGTGCTCTCGTTGAAGCGGATGGCCTTGCCGTCGCGGGCCGCGATCATCACCTCGGCCTGACCGCTGGTGAGCTTGGCCTCGATCAGCTGGTCGCCCTCGCGGATGACGATGGCGTTCACGCCGTTCTGACGCGGACGCGAGTAGGCTTCGAGTTTGGTCTTCTTGATCGTACCGTCCTTGGTACACATGATGATGAAGTTGTTGTTGACGTACTCCTCGTCGTTCAGACGCTTGACGTTGATATAGGCGCGGACCTTGTCGTCGGGTTCGATCTGGATGACGTTCTGGATGGCACGGCCCTTCGAAGAGCGGGCGCCTTCCGGAATCTCGTACACCTTGAGCCAGAAGCAGCGGCCCTTCTCCGTGAAGAAGAGCATCGTATTGTGCATTGAGGCCACGTAGATATGTTCGATGAAGTCTTCGTCGCGGGTGGCGCTGCCCTTGGCGCCGACGCCGCCGCGGTTCTGCGTGCGGTACTCGGCAAGCGGCGTACGCTTGATATAGCCCATGTGCGAAATGGTGATGACCATGTCGTCGTCGGCGTAGAAGTCTTCGGGGTTGAACTCCTCGGAAGAGTAAACGATCTCCGAGCGGCGTTCGTCACCGTATTTCTCCTTGATTTCGAGCAGCTCGTCCTTGATGATCTGCATCTGCATGCCGACGTTTTCGAGCACCTCCTTGAGGTAGGCGATCTGCTTGGTAAGTTCGTCGCGCTCGGCGATCAGCTTGCCGTATTCGAGTCCGGTCAGGGCGCGCAGGCGCATCTCGATAATGGCGGAAGCCTGAATGTCGCTCAGGTCGAAGCGCTCGATCATCGTCTGCTTGGCGGCGTCGGGCGTCTGCGACGAACGGATGATGTGCACGATCTCGTCGATGTTGTCCTGCGCGATCAGCAGACCCTGCACGATATGCAGGCGTTCCTCGGCCTTCTTCAGGTCGAAGCGCGCACGGCGCACCACCACGTCGTGGCGGTGATCGACGAAATGCTTGACCAGATCGCGCATCGGCAGCATCTGGGGACGGCCGTTCACCAGCGCGATATTGTTCACTGCAAACGAAGTCTGCAGCGGCGTATTCTTGAAGAGCGTGTTCAGCACGACGCTGGCAACGGCGTCGTGTTTGAGAATGATGATGATGCGAAGGCCGTTGCGGTCCGATTCGTCGTTGATATAGGAGATGCCCTCGATCTTCTTCTCGTTGATCATGTCGGCGATCTTCTTGATCATCTCGGCCTTGTTGATCATGTAGGGAATCTCGGTGATGACGATGCACTCGCGGCCGCTGGGAGTATGCTCGATATCGGTCTTGGCGCGCATCATAACGCGGCCGCGGCCCGTAAGCATCGCCTCGCGGACACCCTCGTAGCCGTAGATGATACCTCCCGTCGGGAAGTCGGGGCCTTTGATATACTGCAGCATCTCCTCGCCCGTGATTTCGGGATTGTCAATATAGGCGCAGCAGGCGTCTACGACCTCGCTCAGGTTGTGCGGGGCCATGTTGGTGGCCATGCCGACGGCGATACCGCTCGCGCCGTTGACGATCAGCAGCGGAATCTTGGTGGGAAGCACCGTGGGTTCGGGAATCGTATCGTCGAAGTTGAGCGTCCAGTCCACGGTCTCCTTGTCGATGTCGGCCATCACCTCGTCGGTGATCTTCTTCATGCGGGCCTCGGTGTAACGCATGGCCGCAGGCGAGTCGCCGTCCATAGAACCGAAGTTACCCTGACCGTCGACCAGCGGATAACGCATCGACCAGTCCTGAGCCAGACGCACCATGGCGTCGTAGACCGACATATCGCCGTGGGGGTGGAACTTACCGAGCACGTCGCCGACGATACGGGCCGACTTACGGGTGGGCTTATCGGAGTAGAGGTTGAGCTCCGCACTCATATCGTAGAGGATGCGGCGGTGTACGGGCTTCATGCCGTCGCGCACATCGGGAAGCGCGCGCGACACGATGACCGACATCGAATAGTCGATGTACGCCGACTTCATCTGCTCTTCGATATTGATAGGAATGATACGTCCTACCAAACCGGCATTCTTTTCTTCTTCAGTTAGCATCTTGTCTCTTGAAATTACGGTCTTTTAACGAACAAAAATACGATTTATTTCCGATCTGAGCAACTTTAGGGCGATAAATCTGACGCCGGCGCACAAGATTTCCGGACCGACACCCCGTTTTTGCCCCTTTTCCGCCGATCTGACGGCCTGAAAAAAATCTCCCGACGAGGTGTCGGGAGAAAACGAGCCTGTTTGCAGCCGGGCGAGAGCCGGCGGCCGCGGCCGGGTGGGGGCAGATGCGTTTTCAGACGCAGGGAAAAAGTCGGGAAAAACGATTTCCGGGAAGCACGCCCCGCTTTTTTGCCGTTTCGGGAGGATTTTTTACCTTTGCGGCTTCGACCCGAATTTTATGACCCGAATCAATACCCCCAAAGAGGTCCTCGCGCTGGCCGGAAGCTCCGCGGCGGACAAACTGCAAAATACGGCCGGCAAGACCCTCATACTCGCATTTCTGGCCGGCGCATACATCGCCATAGGCGGCCTGTTCTCGCTGATGGCGGGATTCGGATTTCCCGGAGCGGCCGAAGCGCCCGGATTCCAGCGTCTGCTGTCGGGCGCGGTATTCCCGCTGGGGCTTATACTGGTGGTATTCACCGGAGCCGAGCTGTTCACGGGCAACAACGCCGTGCTGATGCCGGGGGCGCTCGGCCGCCGGTACGGCTGGGGCAAAGTAGCGCGCAACTGGACGCTCGTGTGGCTGGGAAATTTCGCAGGGGCGCTCTTCTTCACCTATTTTTTGGTGGTTCTGCCCGGCGTGCTGTCGTCGGAAATGTGGCGGGAAGCGGCCTGCAATATTGCGCAAGCGAAGGTATCGCTGCCGTGGGGCACGGTTTTCCTGCGCGGCGTGGGCGCCAACTGGCTGGTATGTCTGGCCGTATGGCTCGGAATGAGCGCCAACGACGTGCCGGGACGTATGATGGGACTGTTTTTTCCGATCATGTGCTTCGTGGTGATCGGCTACGAACACTGCATCGCCAACATGTTCTTCATCCCGCTGGGCATGCTGCTCGGCGCACCGGTATCGGCGGCGGAGCTGTTCGCCGGCAATCTGGTTCCGGCCACGCTCGGCAACATCGTGGGCGGCGGTCTCTTCGTGGGCGGGCTGTACTGGTATCTCAACCGGAAATAAGCGGCAGGAAATTCCCGCGGCAGCAGGGACGCGGCAGCCCGGCGCGCAATCCGGGGCATGAGCCGTCACATACGCACGCCGTTCGTATCCACGAAGTGTATCCACCGGAGTATATCCGCGCAGGCGTATCAGCGCAAGCGTATCAGCGGAAGTCGATAAATTCGTAACCTTTGTAGTCCCCTTTGGAGAAAGCTTTGAGCGGCGTGTCGAGCGGCGCGACGCCGAGAACGGCGATGCCGACCTGCTCGCCGTCGTAATCGTAGCGGAGCGATTCGGGGCGCATCGCGGCGGTATCGACCGTAACGAGAATCTCCCCGGCGGGCGAGGCGTCCGCCGAAGTCGGGGTCAGCCGCACGACGGCCCGGCCGTTCGCGTCGCTCACCAGCGAGGGGGCATACTGGGTGCCGATGAAGTCGAAGGCATGGGCGGGGTTGCTGAGCAGATTACGGCTTGAAGTATCCACGTCGTCGATGGTCACTTCGCGGCGGCGGTTGTCGATCTCGTAGCGGATTTTGCCGTCGCAGTAGACCTCCGCCTCCCCCACCGCGATATAGTAGTTTTCACCCTCGACGGCATAACGGCCGCGGGTGGTGTATTCGTCCGAGCTGACCTCGAACGTCACTCCGTAAGCGCCCAGCGCACGGAATCCCGCAGCCAGATTTTCGAGAATCTCAGCGGCCCGTCCGTCGGCAGAAGGCGCAAGGGCGGCAACCGCCGCGGAGGATGCGGGAGACGCAGCAGCAGCCGGAACGCCGGACCGAAAGAAATCACCTGCGGCCGCAGGAACTGCAGATACGGTGGTTTCCGGGAAAACCGCACGAAGACCCGACGCGGCGGTTTCGGCAGACGCTGAGTAAACAGCGGATGCGGCGGTTTCAGCTGACACCAAGGAAACAGCAGACATGATAGCTTCGGCAGAAAGCATGGAAACAGCCGACGCGGCAGTTTCGGCAGACGACGAGACAACAGCAGATGCAGTGGTTTCGGCTGACGCTGTGGAAACAGCCGACACGGCGGCGGTTTCGGTTACGGCGAAGGTTTCGGAAAACATCCCGCGGGCGGCGGCCGTCCGGGCCGCTGACAGCAGCACTATTGCGAATAAAAGTCGTTTCATGGGCGTAAGCATCAGAATAAACCGAGGTCCTGCAGTTTGGCTTCGAGCGACGGCAGGTCGTGGAACAGAATGTCGCGCGGCTTGGCCCCCTGCTGGCGGCCGACGATGCCGGCGCGTTCGAGCTGCGTCATGATGCGACCGGCGCGGTTGAAGCCGACTTCGTAGTTGCGCTGGATCATCGAGGTCGAGATATTGCCGCCCGAAACTGCGTCGCGGGCGATCTCGGCGAAGAGCGAGTCGTATTTCACCGGAGCGGACTCCTCGCTGCCCTGACTGCTGCCGCCGCCGTCCGCATCGGGCGTATAGTCGGGCAGCGGATAGGCTTCGGTATAGCCCTGCTGGCGGGAGATGTAATCGACGACGCGCTCCACCTCCTTGGTCTCGACCAGCGCACACTGGATACGGGTCAGCTCGCCGTCCTTCGAGAAGAGCATGTCACCGCGGCCGATCAGCTGGTTGGCGCCCGGCTGGTCGATGATCGTGCGCGAGTCGATCATCTGCATCACGCGGAAGGCGATACGGGCCGGGAAGTTGGCCTTGATACCGCCCGTGATGACCTTCACGTCGGGGCGCTGCGTGGCGATGATCAGGTGGATGCCGATGGCGCGGGCTTTCTGCGCCAGACGCATCACGGGTCCTTCGACCTCGCGGGCGGTCATGATCAGGTCGGCGAACTCATCGACGACGACGACGATATAAGGCAGGTAACGGTGGCCGTTATGCGGATTGAGCCGCCGGGAAGTGAACTTCTCGTTGTATTCGGCGATATTGCGCGCCCCGGCCTTCTTACAGAGTTCCAGACGGTTGTCCATCTCCGTACAGAGCGAGTTGAGCGCATAGACCGCCTTGCGGGGATCGGTGATGATCGCATCGTCCTCCGATTCCATCTTGGCGAGGAAATGCCGTTCGATCTTGGCGTAGAGCGAGAATTCGACCATCTTGGGGTCGATCATCACGAACTTCAGCTGCGCGGGGTGTTTGCGGTAGAGCAGCGAGGTGATGATCGCATTGAGTCCCACCGACTTACCCTGACCCGTGGCACCCGCGACCAGCAGGTGCGGCATCTTGGCCAGATCGAAGACGTAGTTTTCGTTCTGGATCGTGCGGCCGATCACCACCGGAAGCTCGGCCTTCGACTCCTGAAAACGCAGCGAACGCACGGCGGAGTACATCGACACCACCTGCTTGTCGCGGTTGGGGACCTCGATGCCGATGGTGCCCTTGCCGGGAATGGGCGCGATAATGCGGATACCCAGCGCCTTAAGGCTCTGGGCTATGTCGTTTTCGAGACTCTGGATCTTCGAAATCTTGACGCCCTGCGCCTGCACGATCTCATAGAGCGTGACCGTGGGACCGACGGTGGCCTTGATGCGCTGGATCGGAATGCCGAAATTCTTGAGCGTCTCCTCGATGCGGGTCTTGTTGTCGAAAATCTCCTCGTCGCTAACCTCCGAATCGGACTGGTAGTCCTCCAGAAGCGTCACGGGCGGCTTGCTGTAGTTCACGAGGTCCTTCAGCGGATCGTAGCTCTCGGTCGTGATCGCCCGTTCGTCGACCATGCGGGCCTCGTTGGCTTCGACCGTAACGACGACGCCCTCGGCACCGGCCGAACCCGCGGAAACAGATGCGTCGGCGGGTGCGGATTCATATTCGGGCGCGGAGCCAGCTCCATGCACAGGCGCATCTCCGGATGCGGAAGCAGCCGCGGCGAGAGATGCGGTGCCGGAAAGGGATTCGGAGCCGGAAAGGGATTCGGGAGCGGCTCCGGTGAGGGCAGCCGGAGAAGATGCGCCGGCATCTCCGCCTACGGTAAGTTCGGTGAACGGGCCGTCGGAAACGGGCATATTGCGGACCGGAGTTCCGGCGGAGGGTGCGGCCGAGGGTGTCGAGGGACGCTCCAGCTCGACGAGTCCGCCGGGGCCGAGCACCAGCCGCCCTTCGGGACGCGAGAGGTCCACTTCAATAAATTCGCCGTCCTCGTCGGTCTTTACCGCGGATTCCGCTTCGCGGGCGGGTTCCGAGCCGACGGGAGTGCCGTCGGACGAGATTTCGACGAAGGGATCGTCCTCTTCGCCGCGGACGATCTGCGTCGCGGCTGCTTCCGGCTCACGGGCGGGACGTACGATTTCGGGGTCCGGCGTACGTGCGGCGCGCGGCGTTTCAGGCTCCGGCACGCGCACGGCGCGCGGCGTTTCGGGTTCGGCGGCACGCTCCGTTCCGGCTGCCCCGGCGGCATCCGGCGCGGCCGGCGTCGCGGCAGCAGAAACGGCCCCGTCGGCCTCCTCGGCGTGGAGGTGTCCCGGAACGACCTTATGCTTGACGATCTCGACGATCCGGCCGCTCTTGTCCACCATGACGTTGCCCGCGCGATTGACCTTGTTGATGAAATTGCGGTTGATGAAGACGCCCGTCAGTATCCAGCAACCCACGAGCAGGATAAGCGTGCCGAAGACGCCGATATGCGTGTGCAGCAGGGCGCCGGTCCCGATGCCGAAAGCGCCGCCCCACCCCGTCGAGCTGCAAAGGCTCCACTTGTCGCCGAAAGCGAAGCCCAGCGTCAGCGAGCCGAGGATCATGATCAGGAAGAGCGAGAGAATCGAATGGTTGAACAGCAGCGGACGCTGGCGGATGATCCGTACGCCGACGAGAATGATCATCGTCGGAATCAGGATGCCGAAGACGCCGAACGAATTATCGACCAGCAGGCGTCCCAGCTTCGCGCCCGCCCAGCCGCAGAGGTTCTCCGGCTCGACGCCCAGCGTCAGCCGCTCCTCAGGCGAGAGTTGCAGGCCGCTCTGGTCGGCGGCCCAGCTGAAGAACGAAAACAGCACGGACGACGCGGCGAACACGCCGACGAACAGCAGCAAAAGGCCCGCGATCCAGCGGGCGCTGTCGCTGTTGGAGCGTTCGATGCGCTGACGTCCGTTTTTAGAAGCAGTTGTATTTGTCGTATTTTTAGATGCCATCTCGTGTTGCGCTTGATTTTATCAAGCGAAGTTACGCATTTTTTTCGACATTCGGGGTATCAGGGGGAACTTTATTGAATCCCGCGCCCGCTCAGAGCGACTCCGCGGCCTTATGTTCCAGACGCAGGCGGTAGCTTTCGCCGGCGAAGGTGCGGAACGTATAGGAGGGGACGTGGTCCGGGGCGGCGTGCAGGCCGTACTGGTCGAGCAGCTGGACGACGCGGCGGGCGACGGCGGGCGACGGATCGACGATTTCGACGCCGCGGCCCGCGACGACGCGTTCCAGCACGGGAAGCAGGAAAGGATAGTGCGTGCATCCCAGCACGATCTGGTCGGCGCCGTGTTCCAGCATCACCGCGACGGCATCACGGACGGCCTGCTCGGCTTCGGGCGTCGATTCGCGGTCGCTCTCGACCAGTTCGACGAAACCGCGGCCGGGGGCGGTGATGAGTTCGACGCCGCTGCCGTATTTGGCCGCCGTGCGGCGGAAAAGTTCGCCGTCGAGACTCCGCTCGGTGGCCAGCACCCCGACCACCCCGCTGCGGGTATTCAGGCAGGCGGGTTTCACGGCCGGCTCCATGCCCACGATCGGCATCGGGGCGTATTTCTCCCGCAGGAAGTCGATTGCGGCGGCCGTGGCGGTATTGCAGGCCACGACGACCATCTTGCACCCCTGCGCGACGAGGCTGGCGACGGCCTCGTCGGCGAGCCGCCGCACCTCCTCGCGGGGACGCGATCCGTAGGGGCAGTTTTTGCCGTCGCCCAGATAGACGAGCGATTCAGAGGGCAGCATGCGCCGCACCTCGCGCCAGACGGTCAGTCCGCCCAGCCCCGAATCGTAAACACCTATGGGAGCATCGTTCATTCGTTTCTGTGTATTTGTCACTCTGTCCGCTTTGGGGAAAGCAACCGCCGCGGAGGGAGGTTATTCGTTCTGCATCGTGTGTCGAAGGATCGTTTCGACCACCTCGTCGTCGGACAGCTCGCCGCAATCGACGATCAGCTGCGCCTGCGCGTAAAACGGTTCGCGCGCAGCCATGTCGCGGCTCATGAACTCGACCAGTTCGGCGTCGCCCAGCCCCCGCAGGCGGGGGCGCTTCTGCCGTCCGTAAGGGCTTAGCCGCCGGGCGATCTGCTCCGCCTCGCGGCGCAGGTAGACCGTAAATCCCGCGGCGTTCATGCGGGCCATGTTGTCGCGCCAGACGGGAAGACCTCCGCCCGTGGAGACCACGGCGGCGGTTCCGGCGAGCGTCTGTTCCAGCACTTCGCGCTCCACCTCGCGGAAACGCTCCTCCCCTTCGTAACGGAAAACATCGGCCACGGAAGCCCCCTCGCGGCGTTCGATCAGCGCGTCGGTGTCGGCGAACTCCCCACCCAGACGGCGTGCGAGCCTGCGTCCGAGAGTGCTCTTGCCGCACCCCATGTAACCGATCAGAAAAAGAGGTTTCATCGTCGGAGGTTAAAACAGATTCAGCTGTTCGGGGTCGATCACCTCGTCGGCATCGCCTTTGGCGCGTTCGATTTCGAACTCCACGCCGCCCAAAGTCGTGCCCGTACGGGGCAGGCCGGCGGGCGACGCGGGCGTTTTCTTCGGAGCGGAAGCCTTCGCGGCGGGGTTGTCTTTCACGGCCGAGTCGTCTTTCGCGGCAGGATTATCCTTTGCGGCAGGAACGCCGTCCGCCGCAGACTTGTTCCGAGCAGGAGCGGATCCGCCCGGAACGCCCGGCGCGGAAGGAGTTTCCGCAGCGGAAGAGGCCGGCGCAAAGGCCGGGCCGTCCGTGGCGGAATTCGCACCGGAAGAGACGGCAGAACCAATTCCACCGGAAAGTGCTGCGGCGTCGATCGCGCCGCGATCAGCCGCATCACCGTTCGAACCGCCCACCGCACCGTCGGCCGCACCGTTGCCGGAACCGCCTTGCGCTCCGCCGGAAGCACCGCCGCCGGAGGGCGTATCGTCGGGAGCGTCGTCGCCGTCGTCGTCCGAAGGTTCGGGTTCGGGCGGCAGTTCGGGTTCGATGAAGCGTAGCGCGGCGACGTCGTAGGTCGTCAGGCGCTTGCCCTTGGCGCGGTGGCTCTTGACGCCCACGAATTCGTCCACGTCGATCTCGTCCGCAGGGCGCGACGCATGCGCGCCCTTGTAGGTGATTTCGAGCTTGGCGCCCGTGCGTTCCGTCACGGCGACCAGATCGGCCTGTCCCTCCTCGTCGAGGAAGAACTGCATCTTGTCGCTCATCTCGGCCGTGAAACGCTTCATATAATAGTACTGCTGCGAGCGGTCGTAATAGCAGACGCTGTAGATGCGGTCGGCTTCGTAACGGCTCACGCGCACGGTCTCGTCGGGAAAGTGCTGGCCGAGATCGTAACCCGTGATGTAGTACTGGTTCTTGGAGGTCCAGACGATGATCTTGTCGTCGCCCTTGAACTCGCCCAGCAGCGTGCCGCGGCCGTCGGCGTTCAGGCGG
>OGHO01000249.1_pt1 | contig 80885 bp, 66 predicted proteins | sample 1571421 | NCBI WGS metagenome assembly OGHO01 (sample SAMEA2581937, study PRJEB24529) | metagenome | biome: Human gut stool | place: China | collected 2011
GGGGGATCCCCCCGGCCGCTGCGGCTGCCGCTCAGCAGCCCATGCCAAACAGAATGCACCGCTTCGTCCGGATCGCGCTGCAATCAAAATCACGGATCCAGAACATGGGAAACCTCCTCCTGTGGATTCGTCTCGCGAGGACTGGACCGATGATATCAGGTCTGTTACTATTTTGCAGCCACAGGAATTTCCATTTCTTTTTTACTAGTCACACTACATTCAATTTACATTTTGCGCCATGGTATCCGCCAAAATGTGCCATAGACAGAGAAAAAACCCTTGTCCTCAGGACAAAGGTTGTTTTCTGGTGACCCGTACGGGACTCGAACCCATGTTACCGCCGTGAAAGGGCGGTGTCTTAACCACTTGACCAACGGGCCGTTTTGGTAGCGGCAATTGGACTCGAACCAATGACACTCCGGGTATGAACCGAATGCTCTACCAACTGAGCTATGCCGCCATATTTGACCCGCCGCCGAAACAGCAAAATGATTATATCCGATTTTGCACGGTTTGTCAAGTGTTTTCTTGTATTTTTTCTTTTTTCCGCCCCCCGGCCGAAACCGGGGGACGGAAAAGGAATGAGGGTAGGAGGTTACGCCTTCTTGCGGCTCTTGACCATGTCCATTGCAACGGCAAAGATGATCAGAGCGCCGGTGATGACGTCGAGGATGTAGTCGTTGATCTGGAAGGCCTTGCCGGCGTTCTTGATGACGACCATCAGGAGCGTGCCGACAAACGTGCCAGTGATCGCGCCGCGGCCGCCGGCCAGCGAAGCGCCGCCGATAACTGCCGCCGCGATGGCGTCCATGTCGTAGCCGTCGCCGGTGTTCGGCATGGCGCGGAGGATACGGCCGGCAAACATGATGGCAGCGATGCCATAGACAAAGCCGGCGAGGGAGTAAACGAGGTAGAAGGTCTTGCGGACCTTGATGCCGCTCAGGCGGGCGACCTCGATGCCGGAGCCGATGACGAACAGGTCGCGGCCGAAGACGGTGTAGCGCAGGACCAGGAAGGCAACGACTGCCACGACGATCCAGATGCAGGCCAGGACCGGCAGGACGCCGAAGATGTCATAGTTGCCGATGGTGTCAAAGAGCTTGACGAACGTTGCGCCGTCCGGCTCAAAGAATGAGATGGAGTTGCCGTTGCACAGCAGCTTCAGGATGCCGCGGAAGATGGTCTGCGTGCCGAGGGTGGCAATCATGGCAGGGACCTTCAGGTCGAAGATGATCACGCCGTTCAGGAAGCCGCACAGGGTGCAGACGACGAAGTTGGCAAGGATGGCAATGCCGAGCATGGACGTGCCCTTGCCGTTCATGATCATGGCCATTGTCATGCAGCCGAGACCGGCGATGGCGCCGCCGGAAATATCGATACCGCTCGTGATGATGATGAAGGTCTGCGCGACGGCCAGAACGCCGACGATGGCGCCCTGCTTCGTCAGGTTCTTCAGGTTGTAGGAGCCGAAGAAGTTCTTGGTCAGGAACGTGGCCAGCAGGAACAGCGCGATAACGACCAGGCCGATGGTGAACTCAGAGTGCTTGGTCAGCCGCACAAACGCATTGGGCTTTTTATTCTTGGTAAGCGTGGACATAACTATCTCTCCTCTTAGTCTTCAATGGAGGCCATACGGAGAACATCCGCTTCCGTAAGGGTCTTCAGAGCTTCTTTGTCGTATTCTGCGGTGATCTTGCCCTGCGCCATGACGATCAGACGGTCGGAAAGGCCCATGACCTCCGGCAGATAGGACGAGATCAGGATCACGCCGCGGCCGCGTTCGGTCAGGCGCTCGATGAGCTTGAAAATCTCCTGCTTCGCGCCGACATCGATGCCGACGGTCGGCTCGTCAAAGATCAGGATTTCGGGATCGCGGCAAAGCAGCTTGGCGATAACGACCTTCTGCTGGTTGCCGCCGGAGAGATTGCCGACGAGCTGCGAAATAGACGGCGTTTTGACATTCACGCTTCTGGAGAATTCCTCCGCGCGCTTCTTCTCCTTGCGGAGGTTCAGGCAGCCCGCCTTGCTGATCATATCGTAGGAGCTCATGTTGACATTCGTCTTGATATCCAGCTTCAGCGCGCAGCCGTCGGTGCGGCGGTCCTCGGTGAGGAAGCCGATGCCGTGCTTCAGCGCGTCGGTCGGATTGGAAAGGTGAACCTTTTTGCCCTTCAGATAGACATCGCCGCTCAGGCGCTTTTCCACGGCCGTCAGGGCGCGCATCACTTCGCTGCGTCCCGCGCCGACCAGACCGGCAAAGCCGAGGATCTCGCCCTTGTGCAGGGTGAAATTAATATTCTTGAAGTGCTTGCTGTCGCTGAAATTCTCCACACGCAGCAGCTCTTCGTCAGTGTCAAAGTGACGGATGTTGTAGATATCCGTGGCGGGGCGGCCAACCATCATCTGGATCAGCGAATCCTTCGTCACGTTCTCAATGGGCATCGTATCGACGTAGGAGCCGTCCTTCAGGATGGTCACGCTGTCGCAGATCTGCATGATCTCTTCGAGACGATGGCTGATATAGATGATGCTGACGCCCTGGCTCTTCAGCTCTCCGATGAAGCGGAAGAGCATATCGACCTTTTCATTCTCGAGCAGAGCCGTCGGCTCGTCGAAAATGACAAGACGGATATCCTCGTTCACGGAGATCTTGCTGATCGTGACCATCGCCTGCATGGCAATGGGGAGCTCGCGGATCTTCGCCAGAGGGTCAACGCCCATTTCAAATTTATCGATGATTTTCTTGCTGTCCCGGGCCATCTTCTTCCAGTCGACGAGGCCGAGCTTCGTCTTGGGCTGACGGCCGAGGAAGTAGTTCTCCGCGATGCTGAGATCCGGAGCAATATTGACTTGCTGGTAGTTTGCAAAGACGCCGTGTGCCTGCGCATCGACTGCGGTGGCATTGACGACCCACTCACCATTATAATTCATGGTGATCTTGCCCTCATCGGGCTTCTCGACACCCATGATGCACTTGATCAGGGTGGATTTGCCTGCGCCGTTCTCACCGACCAGCGCACGCACCTCGCCTTTCTGCAAGGTGAAGCTCACGTCTTTCAGTGCCGTAACACCGGGGTAGAACTTGCTGACGTGTTCAATTTTTAAGATCGTATTCTCTTGCAATGTTGCACCCTCATTCCTTTGGAAAAGAAGGCCGCTGCGGTCTGCAAGGCCGCAGCGGCCCTCACGGTTTCGTTCAGAGATCGATATTCAGTCCGGAATTACTTGACGTACGGGGACATCATGAACTGGATCTTCTCGCTGTCGATGTTCTCCATGTTGACAACGACAGGCGGGCAGTTGACCTGCTTGGAGGTCTCGGGGTTCTGGCCGTTGACCAGCGTCAGGATGGCGTTCTCCATGCACTTGTAGCCCTGGGTGAAAGCGTCCTGAACAATGATGGCGGACAGGAAACCATCGCGCAGAGCGGCGATCTCGACATCGTCGGAGTCAACGCCGATGGAAACGACGCCTTCCTTCATGTTGGCCGCACGCAGAGCGTTGCAGACGCCGTCGCAGGTGACGTTGTTGCCGGCATAGATGCCGATGAGGTCAGCGCCGACAGCGTTGATGGTGTTCTCGGCATCAGCCTGAGCATCCGCGGAGTCGTTGTCGTTGTACTCGGTGTCGGTCAGGGTCAGGCCGGGAGCCTTCTCAGCCATGTAGTCACGGAAGCCCTGCATTCTGAAGTCCAGAGCAGCGTTCTCCATGTTCATCTGCATGCCGATGGTGCCCTTGTCGGTGGAGATGCCCTTTTCAGCCATGGCGTCGAGGAAAGCCTGAGCGGCCATCTCGCCGATGGTGGTGTTGGAGCAGTAGTAGAACTCGTTGTAGTACTCGCCATGAGTGCCCTCGTCGCCCTCATCGCCGTTGCCAAGGCCGCAGTTGACGAAGTTCAGGACGATACCTGCGTCATGGGCTTCCTTTGCCTTCGGGACGGTCGGGTCGATGTTCAGGGTAGCGGTCAGGATCGCGTCAGGCTGGCTGGCGATCGCGTTCTCCAGAGCGGAGACATAGCCTTCTGCATCAGCCTCTTCGGCAGGGCCGGTGATGGAGTACTCGATCTTAACGCCGAGCTGCGCTTCGTAGTCCTTCATGGCCTGCTTGATGCCGGTCTCGATCTGGCTCCAGAAATCGGAAGCCGTAGACGGAGTGACATAGATGATCTTGTAGGTCTTGCCGGACTCGTTGTTGTCGGTATTATCGGTGTTGTCGGTGTTGTCGCTGTTGTTGTCGTTGCTCTCGGTGGGAGCGTCGGTCGCGGGCTGGGTGTCGTTGTTGCCATCGCTTGCGCAGGCAGCAAACAGGCAGCCGACCATAGCGATCACAAGAAGCAGTGCGATGAGTTTCTTCATTGTTGTTTTCCTCCTAATTTATTTAATGAAATTGCACGCTGCAATTACATCCGATCACATAACACCCTTCTGCAGGATGATGCAGCCATACGGCAGGCGCTCGCTCGTGCAGATGGTGACGTAGGCCTTTGCAGCCTTCTCATAGAATTTCGTGCGCTCGATCTGGCCGACGCACTTGGCATCGTAGCCGTGCTTCACGACGGCGGCGATGGTGTCGTCCCAGACCTTGTTCTCCGTCAGGACAACGCCGGAATCCGCATCCGGGACCATGTACTCGATGGGGTGGGCTTCATACTCGACGTCCAGCGGAACGAGCTGCAGGACGGCGTCGACCATCTCGGCGGCCGTGTTGCCCTTGGCCTGAATGCTGATGGCGTTCGGAGACTTCGTGACGGGCGGATAGAAGTGGTCCGCGATGACAATGAGATCGCCGTGGCCGGTATCGGCCAGAGCCTTGAGCAGATCAGAACCGATGATATCAGGAACTCCTCTTAACATGATGAATGATCCTCCTTCAGATTTTCACGCACATCCGGTGCGTCAGAAACAAATCAGTGCTCCGCGAGGAATGCGTCGATCTCTTCGCGGGTCGGCATGGCCGGGGTCGTACCGATGCGCTGCACGGACAGGGCGGCCAGGCCGCTTGCGAAGCGGGCAGCCTCCCAGATGTCCTTGCCCTCAGCCAGAGCGGCCAGCAGGCCGCCATTGAAGGCATCGCCTGCGCCGGTCGTGTCAACGGCCTTGACATGGAAGGCGGGGATGATCTCGGCGCGGTCGCCGGTGTTGATGTAAACGCCGCGGCTGCCGAGGGTGATGAGCACGTTCTCAACGCCCTTTTCGAAGAAGATCTTCGCGGCGCGGTTCGCGCTCTCGAGATCCGTGACGGCGACGCCGGTCATTTCCTCTGCCTCGACCTCGTTCGGAGTGACGAGCCAGCAGCCCTTCAGGAACTCGTCGGTGACGGGCTGATACGGGGCGGTATTCAGGATGACGCGGACGCCGTGCTCCTTGGCAAGCTTTGCTACGGCCTCGTTGGCATCCTGATTGACCTCGAGCTGCAGCAGAATATAGGCGGAATCGCAGATGCGCTGCTCAACGGACTTGATGTCCTCGGCCGTGATGGTGCCGCAGGCGCCCGGAACAATGACGATCTCATTCTGGCTCGAATTCTCATCGACCATGATGAGGGCGATGCCCGTTGCGACGTCGTCGTTATAGAAGAGAAAATCCTTCGGCATGTTCAGCTCGGTCATGACGTCCAGTGCCACGTTCGCCATGGAATCGCGGCCCAGCTTCGTGATCATTGCCACATCGCCGCCGGCCTTATGCGCCGCGACGCCCTGATTGAAGCCCTTGCCGCCGGCGCCCTGCTTGAAGAAGCTGCCCTTGACCGTCTCGGCGGGAGCGGGCAGATGCGGGGTGCGCGCCATGAGATCGACGACAAAGCTGCCAAATACCGTTACCTTCTGTTTCAATTTCGTTACCTCCAGTCAAACACGCCGGAAAGCTCCGGCTCACAAACCTGACAAATTATTATTAATGTGCCCTGCCGCTCTCCGGCAGCAGCTCCGAGCCGCGCAGCAGCAGCTCCGTCGGCAGGCACTCGCGCGCGCCCGCGCGCTCACCCCGCTCGCTTTCAAACCGCTGCAGCAGCAGGCGCATGGCCTGCTTGCCCATTTCCGGCACGTCACGGCTGACGACGGAAATGTTGTAATCCAGCCAGCACAGTGCGTCGATATCATCAAAGCCAACCAAAGCGATGTCGGCCCCTACACGAAGCCCCAGCTCATTGAACGCCTTGAGGCACCCGTAGGTCGTCATATTATTGGAAGAGAACACCGCCGTGGGCGGCTCCTGCATGGCGCACAGCGCCAGCGTCTGCTCATAGGCACAGTCGACCATGAAGTCGCCCTTGCGGATATAAGCCGGTGTGACGGGCAGGCCATGCTCGCGCAGCGCGCGGTAGTAGCCGCGCAGGCGCTCGCGGCCGGGGCGCGAGGCCTCGGGACCGGTGATGATGGCGATGCGGCGGTGACCGACGCGGATCAGCTCGCTGACGGCCGCATACACGCCGCGCTCATCGTCCGTGACGACACGGTCGAAGAACTGACTGTCGACCTCACGGTCGAGCAGCACCACGGGGATGCCGAGTGTCTCAAAATTGTGGAGCCGCTTCATCGTATCAGGGTCCTGCTCGGAGACCGGCGTGATGATGATGCCGCGCAGGCGGTGCTCGCGCATGGTCTGCAGGACCTGATGCTCGCGGTCCGTATTTTCTGCGGTGTTGAACAGCAGAACGTGATAGCCCCGCTCATCGGCCACGCGGGTGATGCCCTCGAGCAGCAGGGAGAAGAACGGGTTGTTGATATCCGGGATGACGACGCCGATGGACGTCGAGGTCGAGGTGCTGAGCGAACGGGCCGTGCTGTTGGGGACGTAGTTGAACTTGCGGACGGCATCCATCACGCGGCGGTAGCTCTTCTCGCTGACCGCGTTGCTGTGATTGATGACGCGCGAGACCGTTGCGATGGAGACACCGGCCTCTCTGGCGATCTCGTAGATATTGGCTTCCTGCTTTCCCATTCCCCTCACCGTCCTGTGCCGCTTTTCCGCTCCCAAGCTCCGGAATTCCCAGAATTTTGGGAGTTGTAAGGGCTTACAGACATCCGCTCAAAAAAAGCAGCGCATCGCTGTCCCGCTTCCGGGAGGTCGCTGCCGGTCAGGCATCCGCTGTGCCTGACTGAAAATGTAAACGCTTACTTCAATTTCTGGTGCTAGAATACCGCTGTTTTGCCCCATTGTCAAGGGGTTCTGTATAACTTTGTCGAAGGTCACAATTTCCGTTTTTCGAATTTGTGCAAAATCACAGAGGAATATTCTGTAAAATTACTATGTAAGGGCTTTCAAAAAGGCTCCCCGCCAGTTTCCCGGCAGGGAGCCTCAGAAGTGCAGTGAATATTATTCCAATTGATCGAGATTTTTTCCAAAGCTGTCCAGACAGTGCTCCAGAAACCAGTCCAGCTCCGGCAGGTGCATGTCCGTCAGGGCCTGCCTTGTCTGCTCGGCTGCCGAGGCAAATTCCTGATTTCCCGCGCGCAGCTCCTCGATGCACTTGATGTGCGCCGAGAGCTTGTCCGCCGCCTTGACGATGTCGTGCACCGTGGGGTCGGACTCCCGCACGAGCGGAGCATAGCTCGGGCGCAGGGCCTCGGGCAGCAGCTCGAGCAGCTTATCCGCACTCACGCGCTCCACCTGCTTATAGGCCGCGCGGATATCGGGGTTATAATACTTCACCGGCGTCGGCAGGTCGCCCGTCAGAATTTCGGAGGCATCGTGGAACAGCGCCGCCGTGGCGCAGCGCTCCGGATCGGCCGGAAGGCCGAGGATGTCGCGCCGGATGAGCGCCAGCCCGTGGGCCAGCACGGCGACCATGTGGCTGTGCTCCTGCACGTTTTCGGAAAAGGTGTTGCGCATCAGGCCCCAGCGCGTGATATAGCGCATGCGGGATACGAGCGCGTAAAAGCGGTATTCCTCAGACTTCATCCGGATCATACTCCTCTCTGCGGTGCGGGCGCATCGGCGGCCGCTGCGGCTCCGGCGCGGCAAACGGCGGCGTGCGGCGCTGCGGCGCAGGACGGGAGGCCGTACGGGCTGCGGGCCGCGGAGCCGGGCGGCGCGAAACGGCAGACGCTCTGCCGTCCTCTCCGCGCAGACGGGCGCAGACGGCGGCATACCGGGCGAAGAAGTCCCCGGCGCGGCGCGGGGCCGCGCCCTCCAGCCAGAGGCAGGGCTCCAGCTCCAGACCGGCCGCGCAGCGGACGAAGCGCCCGCCGACGCCCATCTCCTCCGCGAACGGGAGCATCCGGTAGAAATACTGCGGATCCTGCAGCGTCAGGCGCTGCAGGGAGGCACTGTCTGCCCGGCACAGATAGCGCCGCAGACCGAGCAGGCGGCGCAGGCGCTCCTCGCCTGCGGAAGTCCGGCGGCCGCCGAACAGCGTTGTCCCCGCGCAGAAGACCTGCAGCAGCAGGCTCAGGAGCTGATACGGCAGAGAGCCCGCCAGTACGCCGAAGATCACAAGTGCGATCGCACTGAGGCCGCCCAGCGCCAAGGCCAGCGCACGGCGGCGGCGGAACAGGGAGCCCACGCCCCGCTGCACGAGCACGCAGGCCGCCGTACCCAGCGCCGTCAGCACCGGCAGCCAGACCCAGCGTGAGCCCGTCGCAGGCAGAAGGCGGTCAAACGTCAGAAGCGAGGCAAACAGGCCTGCCGCTGCGCCGAGCAGGCGCAGCACAAGCGGGTTTCCGCCCGTGAACATCCGCCGCCGCCAGCCCGTCAGGATCGGAGCCTGCATCTCGCGCACGGCAGCCTGGTAGCGCAGGCCGCCCGCCTCACACGAAGCGCCCGCGCGGAACAGCGCGGCAAAGAAGCGCCGCTCCGAGGGCTTGCGCTCGTTGCCCATCTCCATGCGCTTATAGAGGATCACCCGTCCGCGCGACATCCGCACGGTCAGATAGCCGAGGTTGCCCCAATGGACGATCATGCCCGCAGCGTCCGGCGCTTCGCCGAGGAGCTGGCAGGGGATCTCACCCGCCGTGGATTCCATGCCGATGGTCTGCTGCGCGCGCGGGAGGATCAGCCCGCTGCGCAGGCGCAGGAACCAGAACGCCACGGCCGCCGCCAGCAGCACCAGAAAGGCGATGCGGTCGAACCCGGCCGTCTTGCCGGGCTGGTCGCGCAGATTGAACGTATCCGCCGGGAACTGCACCGCAACGGTCAGCGTCTCATGGTCTCGCATGGCGGCCGTGGACTTCGCCGTCACGGTATTTTCCTGCGTGCGGATGTCGAGATAGTTGTCCACCACGTCGCCGTAGTAGCCGCTCGTCCACTCCGGCGCGTTCGTGACCTCCGCCGGGAACGTCATGGTCAGGGTATAGCTGTCAATGGCATAGTCCCAGCCCGTCTCGGGCAGGCTCAGGCGGAACTGCTGGCCGTCCGCGGCCTCGGCCGCACGGCACGGCAGCGTATAGCTGCAGGTGAACTGCTGCTTGCCGCTGAAGCCGGCAGGATTGCTCAGCTTCAGGCAGGTCACGCCATCCTGCAGGACCGTTTCATAGCTCCACCCGGCCAGCGTGATGTCACGCGCGTCCGTCCCGAGCGGGATGAGCAGGCTGTCCTGCGCGGCGGAAAAATCCACCTCCGCCGTCATCGTGACCTCGCACACGCCGTCCTCCCGGACGTTGACCGCCGCCTCGAGCGACGGCAGCGCCGCGTCCGCCGCCAGCGCACTCAGGCTCAAGGCCAGCGCGCAGAAAACGGCAAGAAAAAATCGCCGCAAGGCAATCTCCCCCATTCTTTTTTCTTTCATCTGCATAACGATAACACAAAACCGCGAAAAATGCAACTTCCGCGCAAAAATTGGCGGCTTGCCGCACCTATCAGGATATGGTATAATGAATTTATATCACATCGTTTACGGAGGAACAGCATGGGTAGATTTTCCAACGTCCTGCTTGCCAGTGACTTTGACCATACGCTGACGGATATGTCTGGGCAGATCCCCGCCCGCAATCTCGAGGCCATCGCCGCCTTTCAGGCCGAGGGCGGCATTTTCACCGTGGCCAGCGGCCGGAGCATTCCGATGTTCCGCAAGAAGGCCGCACTCGTGCCGGTGAATGCGCCGTGCATTCTCTATAACGGCGGCGCGTGCTACGATTACCGCACGGACGAGCTGCTGTTTGCCTTCCCGCTCGCGGATGACGCCCCGCAGCTGCTGCAGGCTCTGCGCGACCACTGTCCGAACGAGCGTACCGAGGTGCAGACGCTCGACTGCCACTATGCCTACGGCGACGACCCGCGCCGGGATGCCGCGCTGGCTGCCAACGGCGTGCCGGTACAGCACGAAGCTGCCCTGCCGCCGAAGCCGTGGATCAAGCTGGCCGTCTATGGCACGTCGAAGCAGGTGGGCTATGACGACCCGGCCAACACCCCGCCGGAGGAGATCGCCTATTTTGACGAGCTGCAGCGCTACACGGCCGGACTCGTCGGAAATCGCTATGCTATCACCCGCGCGCTGCCGCGCAATATGGAGATCAGCGCGGGCGGCTGCGACAAGGGCACTGCTGCCCGCCGTCTGGCCGACACGCTCGGCCGCAGCATTCTTGTCTGCGTCGGCGACGCACCGAACGACCTCGCCATGCTGCAGGCCGCAGATTACGGCTTCCGCACAGGCGACTGCGACCCGGGCATGCGCCGCTATGACTTCCGCGATGCCGCGCCGAGCGCCGAGGGCAGCGTAGCCTCCGTCATCGACGCGCTGCGCACCCTGCTGTGAGCGCCATGCGGGAGGTCTGGAACCGCGCGCAGGGCGCGCTGACGCAGGAGCCGGAGGTCGGCGCGGGCGCCATGCACTTTGTCTACGGCACGGCGTTCGGCCGCCTGCTCGCCCGCGGCATTCTCTGCCGCCGCTTTGTCTCGCAGCTCTATGCCGCATGGCAGAAAAGCCCGCTTTCCCGCGGGAAGGTGCGCCGGTTTCTGGCGCAGTATGATATTGACGTCTCGGACTGCACGCAGCAGACGTTCCGGTGCTTCAACGATTTCTTCACCCGGCAGCGCATCCATACGGACGATCGCTCCGCCCCGGACGAGCTTCCCGCCATCGCGGACTCCAAGCTGACGGCCCTGCCCATTGGGGGGGACAGCGTCTTTACCGTGAAGGATGTCTCCTACCGCCTCGGCGAGCTGCTGGCGGACGACGCGCTGGCGGAGCGCTTCCTCGGCGGCTGGTGCCTGATCTTCCGCCATCGCTATGCTTATCCGGACACCGGCACGCAGGAGCCGACGGTCCGCATCCCCGGCGTGCTGCACAGCGTCAACCCGATCGCAGGCTCGCTGAGTGTCTACCGCCGCAATGCCCGCGCCCGCACACTGCTGCACACGGAGCACTTCGGCGATGTCGTGCAGATGGAGGTCGGAGCCATGCTCGTCGGCCGCATCTGCAACCACGAGACCGGCGCTGCCGCCTGCGCGCGCCTGCAGGAAAAAGGCTACTTTGAATACGGCGGCTCGACCGTCATCCTGCTGCTGGAGCATGGGAAGTTCGAACCCGCCGCGGATATCGCCAAATGGTCGGCCCGCGGCATCGAAAGCAAGGTAAAGACCGGGGACCCGGTCGGGAGGAGACCATGAGCGAGCACTATAAATTCTTTCAGAACCGGGAATGCGAATATTTTCCGTGCCACAAGACGAACGATCCGGAGCACTTCAACTGTCTGTTCTGCTTCTGCCCGCTCTACGCCCTCGGCGAGCGCTGCGGCGGCGGCCTGCAGTACACGGAAAGCGGCATCAAGGACTGCTCCGCCTGCCTGTTCCCCCACCGCCCGGAGAACTACGACCGCATCTGCGCCCGCTTTGCCGAGCTTGCCGCCCTGTGCCGCAGGCCGCCGGAAGAAGAAGCGGGTACGCCGTTGTAAGCGGCCGCGCGGCAGGTTGAAAATGGAAAGTGGACAATATCGTGGGGCAGCCTCGGCGGATTCACGGGATGCTGCATGAGATTGCCACGTCGCTTCGCTCCTCGCAATGACACATCAGGATGCGCGGCGAGTATCAATGCCCTTTTACCGTTGAAGCGTCCTCCGCAAGGCGTTCCCTGCGCGCCCCATTCGCACAGGCTGCCGTTAAAATCACAAACAACGAATGATATTTTCGTAGCGTCGCTCAGTGAGCGACGCTACATTTTTTCACCTTTTCACCGTATTTTTACCGTAGCCGGAACTGCGTATGCAGCAGCAGGCAAAGGGCCGGATCCGGGGCGCGGAGCGCCAGAGCCGCGACGCCCGCCTGCTCCAGCGCGCGCAGGCGCTCCATCCAGCTGCGCAGGCCCGCAAAGCGCACCGTGTGCGGCATGCCCGTCTCATCGCGGTAGGAAAAGCACGTCAGGTGCTTCGCAGCGTCATAGTGCAGGCAGGCTCCGGTCCGCCGGGCCAGGGCCAGCGCCTCGCCCCGGCTGAGCCGCTCCGTTCGAAGGCCGCAGCGGTCGCACGCCGCATCGTCATAGTCCGCCAGTAATTTTTCCGGCGGCAGCCCCGGAAGACCGGGCGCAGCGCGCACCCGTCCGGCAGCGGCAGCCAGCCGAGCCAGCATCGGGGCCTCCCAGCCGAGCGCGCCGGGCCGCGGCAGGGCCAGCGTCAGTCCTCCGCCCCGCTCCGCCAGAAGCGCCTGCAGCCGGGAGACCAGCGGAGCCGGATCGCAGTCCGGCAGCAGATCACGGACCGTCAGCTCGACCTGCGCCGTGCCATGCGCGCGGCAGAGTGCAGCCGTCTCGAGCAGAAGGCGCTCCTGCGCGGCCCGGCTGCGGAGCAGGGTTTCCAGCTTTGCTCCGCTTCCCGTGAGGCGCAGGCAGGCCGTGCGACCGCGCAGCGGCAGGCGATGCAGCGCACCGTCGCCGTCAAGCTCCGCAGCGTCCGCCGCCAGCTCACATATATAGGAACGCCCCAGATCGTTCCATTCCGGCCCCATCGTGCCGCACAGCGCCAGCGGCCGCGTGCCGCGCTCCCGGAAGCCCAGCACGAGCCGCCGCCCCGGCCGGAGCGGCACGGGATTGCAGCGGCGCAGCTCCGGCAGGCCGAAGCGCGCAGACAGGCTCTGCCAGCTCTCGCCGCACCGGACGGTGTGCAGTGCCTGCGGATGCAGCACGAGCAGCTCCTGCCCGGTCAGCGGCTCCGCCGTCCCGTTCCACGCGGCAAGCAGGTCCGGTCCGGTCCCGTGCATCGCAGCGATGCCGCGCAGCGTCTCTCCCGGCAAAACGGTGTGGATCATCGCACTCACCTCCTGCCAGCATATGCGCAGCATTTTGATTCGGCTATACGGGCATAAAAATATCCCGCAGGGGAAACCCCGGCGGGGTATGAGCTTGTCAAAAAAGGATTTTTGCCAAGCTCTCAAACGAGACCCGTTTCACTGGGCTCTCGTTTGAAAGGGCTGCGGCTCGCGGCAGCGCACGAAGGGCGCACCCTTCGCACGTTTGCGAGCCGAGCGGTATTTTCTCCGACGTACACGCCGCCGGAGAAAATGATTCCTACTTTCTTTGCGCTTGCGAGCGCAAACTCTGCGAGGCTTTTGTTCGCATTTTCAATGTGCCTTCGCAAAAAAATATCCCGCAGGGGGAAATTCCTCTGCGGGATATTGAATATGCCGTTACTCGATGGCAATGACATTGCTCTTCGGGAGCTGCTTCTTTGCGGCCTTCGGCAGAGAGATCTGCAGGATGCCGTTTTCGAACTTCGCGCGGATGTCCTCCGGCTCCACATGCTCACCGACATAGAAGCTGCGGCTGCACGCACCGGCGTAACGCTCCTGACGGATGTACTTACCCTTCTTCTCCGGCTCTTCCTTGTCCAGACCCTTTGCGGCCTGAATGGTGAGATAACCGTCCTTCAGCTCCAGATTCACTTCGTCCTTCTTGAAGCCCGGCAGGTCGATGTCAAGCTCATAGGTGTCCTCGGTCTCACGGACGTCGGTCTTCATGAGGTTCTTGCCATGCTTGCCGTACAGGGCATTGAGGCTACGCGGCATTACCATATCAAACGGATCCGAGAAGAAATCATCAAACAAATTTTCACTATAGATGCTGGGCAGCATAAGTCATACCTCCATTCGCTCCGGCCGCCTCCGGGAGAGGCTCCCGTGCAGCCGGGCCTGTATTATGTACCCAATGTGGTTGTGGTTTTGTTCCCTTGGGGGGTGGGTTTCTGTCCCCTCTCTCAAGGTTCAACTGCATTATACCACCGTTTTTAGCACTGTCAATAGAAGAGTGCTAATATTCACACAATGCACGATGTTTGTTCACAGTCCGTTCATATTCATCCGTTTTTCAGCTATTTTACAGAATTCTTTTTCTGTAAAGAATCGTCATAATACTGCGCCTGCGCGTGCCAGAGGCGGGCATATTCTCCGTTTTTTTCCTGCAGAAGCGCCTCATGCGCGCCGTGCTGGACGATACTGCCTGCCAAGAACACCAGAATTTCATCGCAGAAGCGGCACGAGGCCAGCCGGTGGCTGATATAGAGCGCCGTCTTGCCGCCGGAGATCGCATTGAACTTCCGGTAGACCTCATATTCGGAAACGGGGTCAAGCGCCGCCGTCGGCTCGTCGAGCACGAGGAAGGGCGCATTCTTGTAAAGTGCGCGGGCGATGGCGATCTTCTGCGCCTCGCCGCCGGAGATCACCACGCCATGCGGGTCAAAATCGCGGTAAAGCATCGTGTCGAGGCCGTCCGGCATGCACAAAAGGCGTTCGCCGAGCCCGGCCTCCCGCAGGCAGACCTCCGCCCGCGCGCGGTCAACATCCGCTCCGGCCGTCACATTCTGCCCGAGGGAGAAAGCGAACAGGCGGAAGTCCTGAAACACAACGGAGAACAGCGCATGATACTCCGCATAGTCATATTTTCGGATATCAACGCCGTTGAGCAGGATCTCGCCCTCCGTCGGGTCATAGAGTCTGCACAGCAGCTTGATGAACGTCGTCTTACCGCTGCCGTTGCGGCCGACGACGGCCAGCTTTTCGCCGATGCGGAACTTCATGCTCACATGGCGCAGCGCATAGGCTTCCGTGTTGGGATAGCGAAAGGACACATCGCGGAATTCCACCTCATAGCGATCGTCATCGCGCTTTTCCACACTGAGCGAGCCCTGATACATGGGGTTTGGGATATCGAAGTAGTCGAGATAGCGCTTCATGTATTCCTCGTTCGTGACGGAAATCCGAATCGTGCGCGCCAGCCCGGAGACGCCCGCCAGCAGCAGCATGATGGAAGAGACATACCGCGCGATGGAGCCGACGGACAGGCCGCCCCGCAGCGCCGCCGCGATCAGGAGCAGATAGACGCCGAACTGGAGCGCATACGTCACAAAATTGGAGAGGAGCCCCATCCACGCAACACCGAAATTCATGGTTCTCTCCCGCCTGCAGAAGTTTTCGTTAAAGTCCCGCTCCTTCTGCAGCAGTGCGGCCCGCATACCGTACAGACGAATATCCTTGCCGGAGGAATCGTTGCTGGTGTAATCATACAGCTTTTCGCCGCGGATGTTGTCGTCCACACATCCGGCAAAGAACTCGCTGCGCAGTCTGCCGTACCGGCGGCCGGTCAGAACGCTGACCACGGCCGTCAGCACGATGCCCGCCAGCAGCGCCAGTTTTGCCCCGGCGGAGAGCAGGCCGGGCCGGAACAGGGAGAATGTCAGCAGGACGGCGGCAGCGATCTGCACCGCATAGCGGACAAGGCCGCCCGCCGTCACGGCATAGTAATACACATTATAGCCTGTCTGCGTCTCCATCTCAATCCGTTCCCGGAGCAGGGCCGTCTTGCGGTCCTCGATCAGGGCATAGGGCAGATCCATGGCCTTTTCCGCATGCTTCCAGTCAACCAGCCGGTCCAGCTCGGCCTCGCCGACGTCCGCATGCATTTTCAGCAGGGCGCCTGCCAGCCCGACAAGGGCCGTCAGGCCGACGGTGAGCGCAGCATACAGGGCAAGCGTCTTTCCGCCCGCACCGGCCGTCAGGGCATCGATAATCTTAGCCGAAAAATAGATCGGGATATAGGGCGCGATCGCAGTCGTCAGGCTGGAAAACAGGGTACAGAGGAAGTACTTCCGATCCAGATGACACAGCAGCCGGACCGCGCGGCGGTTCAGATCCCAACGTTCTTTCATGCCTGCTTCCCTCCCTGATAGCCGGGCTGATACCAGCAGCTCTGAATTTCATACAGCCTTGCATATTCTCCGCCCGCCGCAAGGAGCGTTTCGTGCGTGCCCTCCTCGGCGATGCCGCCGTCGCGCAGCAGCACGATCCGGTCGCAGAAGCGGGTCGAGGCCAGCCGGTGTGAGATGAACAGGGATGTCTTCCCTGCCGCCATGCGCCGGTACTGCTCATAGACCTCATTCTCCGCAATGGGGTCAAGCGCCGCCGTCGGCTCGTCGAGCACGAGCACCGGTGCGTCCTTATACAGGGCGCGGGCCATCATGAGCTTCTGTGCCTCGCCGCCGGACAGCTCAATGCCGTCCGGATTCACCTGTTTATCCAGATGCGTATCCATGCCGTGCGGCAGGGTATCCAGCTTTTCTCCCAGCCCGGCCGCGCGCAGGCACCGCTCCGCCCGCTCCCGGTCCACCTCAGGGCCGAAGGCGCAGGCGGCCGTCTCGGCCAGTGAAAAGCAGGCCGTGCGGACCTCCTGAAACACCGGAGCGAACAGCGCCGCATAGTCGTCCCGGCGGAACTCCGCCGCGGGGACGCCGTCGATCCGGATCGTGCCGGATGTCGGCGCATACAGCCCGCACAGGAGCTTGACGAGCGTCGTTTTGCCCGCGCCGTTCAGGCCAACAAGCGCCACATGCTCCCCGGCACGGAGCGTAAGACTGATATCGTGCAGCGTGTCATGCGCCGCCCCGTCATAGCGGAATGATACATGGTCGAACGTGATCTCCGGTGCGTGCTCCCGGTGGTCCGCCGCATGCGCCGTTCCCGTTCCGTCCGTGTCCGGCAGCTCCATAAACTGCCGGTAATCGCTGACCTTCAGGCTGGCGGTCTGCATTTCGTTCCAGGCGGAGATCATGTTGCCGATAAATGTGGCAAAGCCGGAGATGGCGGAAAAATACAGCACGAATTCATCCGGCCGCAGCTCGCCCCGCACCGCCATGACGAGCAGCAGGGCATAGGCCCCGCCGTCGCGCAGCAGGATCACCAGCAGGTCGACGAGACGCCCCAGAAGCAGGCGGCGGTTCAGCCGTGCGGACCACGCGGTATCCTGCTGGAACAGGTCCGAAAACGTCTCGCGCAGCCATGTCGCCATGCCGTAGATGCGGATATCCTTGGCCGCCGCAAAATCGGCAGCATTTTTAGACACATACCGCAGCCTCCGGCCAATGTCCGTCCGCTCCCCGCGGGAGGCGTATTCATAGCGGTTATAGGCCCGAACGCACAGCAGGTTGACCAGTGCCGCAAGCGTCAGCAGCACCAACAGCAGTGGACTGATGCGCGAGAGGATCGTGCCGAACAGGGCATAGCACAGGGCATTGCGGATCAGCTCCGTCATCAGGTTAGGGACCTGACACAGCGGCACCTTGCCGTTCATCATATAGCTTGCTTCCTCGGCCCGCTTGCGCTGGTCTCGCGTCTGCTTTTTCTCATAGGTCTGATAGAACATCGCCATGCTCTTCTCCTCCAGGCAGCTGGTCAGATAAAAGCGATAGCGGCTCTCCTGGGCCTCCAGAATGGTCTTGCAGAAGTCCCGCAGGCCGACTGCCAGAAACGTGAGCGCGAGCAGGGCGCCGACGGCCAGTGCGGCATGGAGGAACGTCTGTCCTCCCGTCACCTCCGACACGACGAGCGCGGGCAGGCGAAGCTCCGCCCAAGCCAGAAGCACGCCCAGCGGGACGCCGGCCGCCATGACAAAGAATGACGCAGGCGTTCCGCGGAGCATCTGCCGATAGCTCCACACGGCGTTGCTCATAAGACCCCGATAGGGCTTTTTGGTTGATTCCTTCAAGGCATATCGCCCCCTTCTGCTTCCACTGTAGCACACAAGGCCCCAAAAAAGAGAGATCGTGCACCAACTGCTTCCAGCGGTGCACGAATCGCATTCAGCACGCGGCGGGGACGAGGAATTCCGACGTGAACGCGCCGTCCTCGCTGTTGTATTTCACCCAGCCGCCATGCTGCTTCACAATGGCCTCTGCCCGGTGCAGGCCGAAGCCGTGCGCACCGGTCTTCCCCGTCCGGAAGAGGGAGCCAACCTTCTTCTGCTTCTTCCCGGCGCTGTTGAGAAGATAGAAATAGAGCATATCGCCCTTCATCCGCAGAGAAAGGCGGAGGAATTTTTCGCCAGCCGCGCTCCGGCAGCCCTCGATGGCATTGTCCAGCAGATTCCCGATGACAATGCTCAGCTCCAGATCGGTGAGCGACAGCTCCGGCGGCAGATTGGCCTCCGCCGTCACGGCGATCCCGGCGGCGCGGGCCTGCGCGAGCTTGGCCGAAAGAATGGCATCGACGGTCACATTGCCGGTCTTGAGCAGGGTATCGACCGTCTGCAGGCTCCGGTCCAGCTGCTCGAGGTAGGCGATGGCCCGGTCGACCTGCCCGGCCTCCAGCTGGCCCTTGAGCGCCTGCAGATGGTGGTGGAAGTCGTGCTTATAGCCGCGCATCTCGTTATGGATGCTCCGGACCTCCTCCAGATGCTGCCGCGCCTGCTCCTCCTGCATTTCGACCAGCCTGAGATAGGTTCTCTTCAACATGGCATTTCCTCTGTTTCTGCGGTCCTCAGTTTCTGTCAATGAACGCCCGGTTGATGGCGTCATACTTTCCCCGCGCCAGCGGGACCTCCGCCCCGCCGCGCAGCAGGACGGACGTGCGCCCGATGCGCACCACGGCCTTCAGATTGACGAGGTACGACCGGTGCGTGCGGAAGAAGTCCGCGCTCAGCCGCCCGGCAAAGGCCGAGATGCTCTCGCGGATGCGGTAGTCCGGCCCGGTCGTGTGGAGAACGAGATCATGCAGGAAGGACTCCGCATACAAAAGCTCGCTCTCATAGAGCTTCACATTTCCCTCCTCGCACGCGATCACGACGGACGGCGGCTCGACGGCCAGCCGCGCGGCGGCGCGGTCCAGCACGGCGCGAAGCTTTTCCGCCGGCACGGGCTTGACGAGATAGTGCAGGGCATCGACCTCATAGCCCTCGGCCATGCACTCAAAATGCGACGTGATAAAGATGATCTCCGCCCGGCAGCCCGCGCCGCGCAGGCGCTTGGCAAGATCGATGCCGCTCATGCCGGGCATTTCAACATCCAGCAGCAGGATATCCCAGTCGGTATCTCCGGCGAAACGAAACGCCTCCGCGCTCGGGAAGCAGGTCACGGCGCAGGCGCCGTGCGCCCAGTCCGTCACGTCCGCTTGCAGCCGTGCGGCCTGTCCGGCGTCGTCGTCACAGATCGCGATCTTCCAGCCCATGGCTATCCCCCCGTCCTACAAGAAAGCGCTCTGCCGTTATGCGCAGCAGAGCACTTCCGTTATTCTTCCGAATTCTCCGGAGCCTTCAGATTCTCCTGCGCAGCTGTGACATGCAGCTGCTCGGTCTCCTGCTCCAGCGCCTTTTCCTCGCGCTTTGCCTGCAGGAAGAGCCGCACGGCAAGCCAGCCGACGACGACACAGCCGCCGACCAGCAGCACGAGGCCGACGATCAGGGTCGTCAGGCTCGGGGCCTCCGCCCCGCCCGCGCGGTAGCTTCGCACGAGCTGCCAGGCCATATACAGCACAACGGCAATGACCGTTCCGTGCATGATGAGCATGCCGGTCGGGTTTTTAATCTTCTTCGGCTCCATCGGTCTTCTCCTCTCCGGCCAGCAGGCCCTCCTGCTTCTCGGGGATCGGCAGGGCCTGCATGCAGGCCTCGAACTGGCTGCGGCTCATCGTCTCGTGCTCCAGCAGCCACTGCGCGATCTCCTGCAGCTTCTCGTGGTGCTCCGTCAGGATCTGCGTGCAGTGCGCATAAGCCTGATCCACGGTCTTGCGGACCTCGGCGTCGATCTCGGCAGCCGTCTGCTCGGAATAGGAACGCGTGCGCTCATAGTCGCGGCCGACGAAGATCTCGCTGTCGTCGTCATAGGCCACGGCGCCGATGCGCTCGTTCATACCGTATTTTGCGATCATATCGTGCGCCAGCTTTGTGGCACGCTGCAGATCGTTCGAAGCGCCGGTCGAAATGTCGTCAAACTCCAGCTGCTCCGCCACGCGGCCGCCGAGGAGCACGACGATGCGGTCGCGCATCTCGTTTCGCGTGGTATGGAGCGTGTCCTGATCCGGCAGGCTGATCGTCAGGCCGAGGGCATTGCCGCGCGGCACAATGGTGATCTGGTGGACAGGCTCCTGCGTGGACAGGAAGTATGCCGCAACAGCGTGGCCCGCCTCGTGGATGGCCGTGATGCGCCGGTCGCGCTCGATATTGACAAGGCTCCGTTTTTCCGGCCCGGCAATGACCTTGAGGACGGCGTCCTCCATGGTCTGCATCGTAATGACGGGCAGATTCTTCCGTGCCGAGATCAGTGCCGCCTCGTTGAGCAGGTTCTCCAGATCCGCGCCGGTGAAGCCCGCCGTCGCGCGGGCGACGGTGCGCAGGTCGACGTCATCGGAGAGCTGCTTGTCGCGCGCATGGACGCGCAGGATGGCCTCGCGGCCACCGACGTCGGGCACGTTCACATAGATCTGGCGGTCAAAGCGGCCCGGGCGCAGAAGGGCGGGGTCGAGGATATCGCGGCGGTTCGTCGCCGCCATAACGATGACGCCGTCATTGCTGCCGAAGCCGTCCATCTCCACAAGGAGCTGGTTGAGCGTCTGCTCCCGCTCGTCGTGGCCTCCGCCCATACCGGCGCCGCGGCGGCGGCCGACGGCGTCGATCTCATCGATGAAAATAATGGCAGGGGCACTGCGCTTGGCCTGCTCAAACAGGTCGCGAACACGGCTCGCGCCGATGCCGACATACAGCTCCACAAAATCCGAGCCGGAAATGGAAAGGAACTGCACATTCGCCTCGCCTGCCACGGCGCGGGCCAGCAGCGTCTTGCCCGTGCCCGGAGGGCCGACGAGCAGCACGCCCTTGGGAATACGCGCGCCGATGCGGCGGTATTTTGCGGGATCACGCAGGAAATCGACGATCTCCTGCAGCTCGGCCTTTTCCTCGTCCGCTCCGGCGACGTCGCTGAACATCACCTTGTCGCGGCCGCTGCCCACGCGGGCATTGGCGTGGCCGAACTTCATCATGCCGCCGCTGTTGCGCATGAGCACCATGTAGACGAGCGCGATCATGATGACCGACAGGAGCATCTCCGGCAGCATACGCACATACCACGGTGTCTGGCGCATGGGTACATAGTTATAAGACTGCAGGACACCGCTCTCCTGCTGCTCTGCGATCAGGGTCCCCAGATCCTCATAGAACAGGCCGAGGTCTGCCAGCTTGTGGCTGATGGAATACGTCTCATTCTGATAGGGCTTGCGCAGCTCGAGTGTCAGCACACCGTTGTCATACTCAAAGGAGCGGACATTTTCGCTGCGGAACTGCTCGCAGACGGTGCTGTAGTTCACATAGGCCGTGTCATCCCGGAAGAACACCTCCGAGATGAGCACGACAGCCACGGCAAACACCACGATATACAGCAGAACGGTGAGCAGTCTGGAACGGTTTTTCAAGCTCCCAGCTCCTTTTATTTCGTGTAGACTTCCGGCTTCAGGATGCCGACATACGGCAGGTTGCGGTAGTGCTCGTCATAGTCGAGGCCATAGCCGACGACAAATTCGTTCGGGATCGTGAAGCCGACATAGTCCGCCTTGACGTCCGTCTGGCGGCGCGAGGGCTTGTCGAGCAGGGTGCAGATCTTCAGGGAAGCCGGGCCCATCTCCCGCAGGTGCGCACAGACATGGCTGAGCGTCACGCCGGAGTCCAGAATGTCCTCCAGAATGACGACATGGCGGCCGCGCAGATCCACGGACACATCCTTGAGCATTCTGACCTTGCCGCTCGTGCTCGTGCCGCCGCCGTAGGACGACACAGCCATGAAGTCGATCTGGCACTGGATCGGCGTTGCACGGATCATGTCCGAGAAAAACATCACGACGCCCTTCAGGATGCCCAGGAAAATGGGATCCTTATCGGCATAGTCCGCCGCGACCTGTTTGCCCAGCTCGGCAATGCGGGCGGCAAGCTCCTGCTCACTGATGAGTACGCGTTCAATGTCCTGGTGCATGTCACATTTCCTCTTTCTCTATTCGTAGGATTACAGCCTGCTCTCCGTCACGGGCCGTCCAGCGCGGATCCGCGCCGAAGCCCGCCACTGCGATCACCTGCCCGTCCACCTCGAGCACCGGGACACGATCCCGAACCGGCTGCGGCAGGCGGCGATCCAGAAAGAGCTTTTTCAGCGTCACGCAGCGGCCGTCCGGCAGCGTGAGCGTGTCGCCCGTTTTCCGCGGGCGAAAAATGGGAATTCTCCCGACCATCTTATCATATTTCAGCGCAAAAGTGAAAGGGGTATTTTGAATTTTTTCGTTTTTTTCTGCAAGCGTGCAGACGGCCTGCAGGCCGAGCGCAGGAAAGTGCACCGTCTGCGCCAGCGGAACGGGCCGGAACACCGGCGGCGTGCCGCGGACAAGCTCCAGCGCATCATAGCTCCGCCGGACCGTCAGACGGCCGGGCAGGTCGGCCCGGGCAGCGGGGGCAGGATTTTCGAGCAGGGCCTGCAGCGCCCGGATGTGGACAAGGGCCGCATCCTGCGGCAGAGCCTCACGCAGCAGAATGCGCAGCGCCCGGCGCTGCAGCGGCTCCGGGGCCTCGCGCAGCGGCGCGAGCCGCACCCTACGCAGCACGCACGGGTCGGAAAACAGCGGCTCCGGCGCGGGCAGCAGCAGCCGCTCCGCCTCGCGGTCCAAAAGGGCATCGTCCGCCCGCACAAGGGCCGTCAGCTCCGTGACGCGCAGCGGCAGCTCCGGCATCTCGGCCGCCAGCAGGGGCAGCACGCCGTGGCGCAGGCGGTTGCGCTGGCAGCTGTCCTCCGCGTTCGTCGCATCCTCGCGCCAGCCCGTGCCCCGCGCGCGCAGATATTCCCGTACCTGCGCATGGGAAACGGCCAGCAGCGGCCGCACATAGCGCCCGCGGCGCGGCGGGATGCCGCCGAGGCCCCGCAGCCCGCTGCCGCGCAGCAGATGCTGCAGCAGCGTCTCGAGATTATCCTCGGCCGTGTGAGCGATGGCAACGGCGTCGCACGGGATGGAATCGAGGAAGGCATAGCGCTGCTTCCGCGCCTCCTCCTCGCTGCGGGCGGGCTTTTCCGGCGCGCCGCAGACGAGCTCGATGCCCTCGGCCGCGCAGAACGCGCGCACAAAGGCCTCGTCGCCGTCGGACTCCGCCCCGCGCAGGCGATGGTTGAAGTGCGCCGCCCGCACATAGACGGAAAGCTCCGCCGCCAGCTCGCGCAGGCAGCAGAGCATTGCCATGGAATCCGCCCCGCCGGAGACGGCGCACACGACCTGCGCGCCTGGGGAAAACAGCGCCTCCCGGCGGCACCAGGAAAGGACCTCAGCCCTCATCGTGACGCCACTCCCGGTCGGCGAAGGTCGTAAACTGCGGCAGCCACTGGAGCTTGACCGTGCCGGTCTCGCCGTGGCGGTTCTTGGCCACGATGCACTCGGCGACGTTCTGCTCCGGTGTATCCTTATTATAATAGTCCTCGCGGTAGAGGAACATGACCTCGTCCGCATCCTGCTCGATGGCGCCGGATTCGCGCAGATCAGACAGCAGCGGGCGCTTGTCCTGGCGGCTCTCGTTCGCACGGGACAGCTGCGACAGGCAAAGCACGGGCACGTTCAGCTCCTTGGCCATGATCTTCAGCGAGCGCGAGATGTCCGAAACGACCTGCTGGCGGTTTTCGCCGCTGTAGGTCCGGCCGCCCGCGCTGACCATGAGCTGGAGATAGTCGATGATGACAAGGCAGAGATTATCGAGGCGGCGGCACTTGGCGTTCATCTCCGCAACGGACAGAGACGGATTGTCGTCCACGCGGATGTCCGTCTGCGAAAGGGCCGTGGCCGCGATGCCGATCTTGCTCCACTCCTCCATGGACAGCTGGCCCGTGACGAGCTTCTTGTTGTCCACAAAGCTCTCGTTGGAGATCAGGCGCGTGACGAGCTGCTCCTTCGACATTTCGAGCGAGAAAAACGCCACGGTCTTCTGCGGGTTCTTTTTTGCGACGTTCAGCGCAACGTTCAGCGCCATGGACGTCTTGCCCATGCCGGGTCGGGCCGCCAGCAGCACGAGGTCGGAGCGGTTGAGGCCATTGATGAACTTGTCGAGATCGCGCAGGCCGGTAGACAGGCCCGAAATGTCGCTGCCGGACTCCGACAGCTCCTTCAGGCGGTCGAAGACCTTCAGCAGCACCGTGCCGATGTGCTCGAGCGACTCGTTCGTATTGCCGCGCCGCAGGGCATAGATGCGCTTTTCCGCAGCTTCCAGGATCTCCTGCGCCGAGCCGACGCCCTCGTAGACTGTCTCGACGATGCCGGAGGCCGCCTCGGACAGACTGCGCAGCAGGGCCTTGTCATGAACGATCTGCGCATAGCGCTTGACGTTCGCGGCCGTCGGCGTGATCTCCATGAGCTGCATGAGATATTTTGTGGAGCTTTCTTCGTTATAAACGCCCCGGGCGCGCATTTTATCGAGCACGGTGACCGGGTCGATGACCTCCGAATAGCTGAACATCTCGTACATCGTCTCGTAGATCTCGCGGTTCGCCTGCAGGTAAAAATCCTCCGGGCGGACGACGCCGACGACGTCGCTGATGCAGCGGCTGTCAATGAGCATGGAGCCGAGGACGGACTGCTCGGCCTCCTGCGAATGCGGCGCCTGCCTTGTCAGCAGGTCTTCCATGGGCATGGTGCTTCCTCCTTGGTGTTACTGCTCCTTGATCTCCACGCGAAGATCGGCCGTGATCTCATAGCCGAGCTTGCAGCGGACGGTATAGATGCCCGTCGTCTTGATCGGCTCGTCGAGCACGAGCTTGCGGCGGTCGAGCTCAATGCCGCAGCTCTGCTTGAGCGCGTCGGCGATCTCCTGCGTCGTGACGGAGCCGAACAGACGTCCGGCGCCGCCGCCCTTGGCAAAGACGGTCACGGTCAGGTCGCGCATGCGCGCGGCGATGGCGCTGGCCTCCTCGCGCTCGCGCTGGCGCTTTTCCTGCATGGCCTTGTCATTCATGCGCATGGTGTTGACGTTATCGGCCGTTGCCTCAACGGCCAGCTTGCGCGGCAGCATGTAGTTGCGGGCGTAGCCGTCGGAGACCTCGATCATCTGGCCGCGCTTGCCCTTGCCGCGGATATCCTGCTGTAAAATCACTTTCATGGAAATTCCTCCTGTTTTCCGGTCCGGGTCCTGCCTCAGGACTCGTAGAATTTGTTGATGGACTGCAGAAGCTCGTCGAGCGTCTGCTGCACGGTGTGATTCTTCACCTGCGCGCCCGCCGTTGCGGCGTTGCCGCCGCCGCCCAGCGGCTCGAGGATGACCTGCACGTTCGCATCGCCGAGCGAGCGGGCGGAAATGTAGGTCACGCCGTCCTGCGGATAGAGCACGAACGACGTATCAATGCCGGAGATATTGAGCAGCTCATCGGCGGCCTGCGCCGCAAGCGTGCGCGTGACGGTATAGTCCAGCGCCGCGATGGCGATGCTGCCGCGATAGAGCCGGGCGTTCTGAATGATCCTATAGCGCGCAACGGTGGCGGAAAGGTCGTTCTGGAACAGCTTTTTCACCGCCACGGTGTCCGCGCCGATGCGGCGCAGGAAGGCCGCCGCCTCAAACGTGCGGCTCGACGTGCGCACGCCGAAGTTCTTCGTGTCGAGCACGATACCCGCCAGCAGCGCCGCTGCCTCCTGCGGCAGGATGTCCGTGGCGTCCACGGCGTACTGCAGCAGCTCCGTCACAAGCTCCGAGGCGGACGAGGCAAATGGCTCATGCATGTTGAGCACGGCCTGATCGATATAATCCGCAGCGCGGCGATGGTGGTCGATGACGACGATGCGGCGGATGGATTCGAGCAGCGGCTTGCATTCGACCTGATCGGGCCTGTTTGTGTCGACGACGACGAGCAGGCTCTTCGGATCGGCCGCGAGCAGAGCCTCCTGCCCCGTCAGGAAAAGGTCGTGATACTCCGCAAGCGGCTGCAGCTGTGCCAGCAGCTGGCCGCAGGCGTTGGCGTCCGGGTCCATGACGATGTTGGCCTTCTTGCCCTTCTTGCGGCACAGGCACGCAACGCCCGCTGCCGCGCCGAGCGCATCGAGATCGGCCATTTTATGGCCCATGATGAACACGCGGCTCGACTGTGTGATAAGCTCAGAAAGGGACGAGGCCATCACACGGGATTTGACCTTCGTGCGGCGCTCGGTCTGCTTCGTGCGCCCGCCGAAGAACGTGAAGTCATAGCGGTCCTTGATGACGGCCTGATCGCCGCCGCGGGACAGCGCCATTTCGATGGAAAGGGCAGCAAAATCGTAGTCCTCGCGGAAATCCACGCCGTCCTTGCCGATGCCGATGGACACCGTAGCCGGGATGCCGGACGGGCTCGTGACGGAGCGGACGCTCTCGAGCAGGGAGAACTTGCCGTCTGCCATGCGGGCCAGATCCTTGGCCTCAAACAGCAGCAGAAAGCGGTTGCGCTCGAGCTTGCGGAGCATGCCGCCGAAGGAATCGGCCCAATCGCTGATGCGCGAGTTCAGCTGGGCGTTCAGCGCGGAAATGCTGACGTCCGGCATATTGTTCGTCAGCTCGTCATAGTTGTCCACCAGAACGATGGACACGATGGGGCGGGAGCGGATGTATTCATCGCGCACGAGCAGCAGATCCGTCAGATCGAGCAGATAGAGCATGCCGAGCATGACGCCGGACTTCGGGTCCGCATCCGGCATGACCGTGCCGCTGACGCGGTAGCGCCGCCCCTCAAAGCGGAGCTCCGCCGCGGCCTCCTGCTTTCCTGCGGCCAGAAAATCGGCCGACAGGCCCGGGATGACCTCGCTCAGGGACTGGGCGCTCATGCGCTCGCGCACATGCGTCAGTTCTGCGAACGCGCGGTTATACCAGACGAGCTCGTTGTCGTTCAGCTTGACGAGGGCCACGGGGAACGGCATCTCGCCGTCCGACGTATGCTGGAGCATCTCGCTCGTGGCCTGCACATAGTCCGCAAGCGCGCGGCGGCGGCGCACGCTGAGCCACTGGTAGCAGCCGAGCAGCAGCAGTGTGGCGCAGCCCTCGGCCACGGCCAGAATATATTCCTGCAGCGCGACGGCGGCGGCGCAGAACAGCGCCATGACGACGAAGAACAGCGCCAGATTTGGCTGCATCAGGCGGCGAAGCTTTTTATTCATCTGCGATCTCCCCTCCCGGCGGCCCGCACGGGCCGTTCGTTTCCTGCGATTCGTTTATTATACCAAATTCACACCATATTCTCAACTGGATTTTCCTCCGTTTCATCGAAAAAATCCGTCCCAACGGCGTGCATCCGAAAAAAAGGTATACAACGCGCCGGTTTTGTGCTATACTACCTGCAGAGTCGTGAGGCGGCGTGTGGTCTGCCTCACAGTTTTCCCGCCTCGCGGCGGGGCATCCCCGGTCGAGCACGAAGCGGTTTCGTCACAGGTCCGGCCGATGCTCCGTCCTTTTCCGGGTGTGGCTGCTCGTTTCGTTTTCCGTCGCGTCTGCATGGCGCTGAGCTGCCCCGTCCGGCCGCTTTCTGCCTGACCTGTGCATTTTTGCGCAGGCCGCAGACCGTGTTTACCTATTTTCCGGCTTTCCGCACCCGCAGAGGCGGGCGGGCTCGTTTTTTCATCGCAGCTGTGCTGCGATTTTGGGTCGAAGGACCCTGTTTTGTCATTGCGAGGCCCCGCAATGGGCCGTGGCAATCTCGCAGCGTCATTTTTGATCTTTCGATAGATTCCGGCGAATTCGAAACATTTTCCCGAGATTCCCACGCCGCTTCGCTCCTCGGAATGACACAACATCACAGTTCTTCGGCATGCTTGTGTTTTTATCATTAAAGGAGTTGTAATTTTATTGGCAGAAAAACTGAAGATCATTCCGCTCGGCGGTTTGAATGAGATCGGCAAGAACATGACCGTGCTGGAATACGGCAAGGACATGATCGTCGTCGACTGCGGCCTCGGCTTCCCCGAGGACGACATGTACGGCGTGGACCTTGTCATTCCGGACGTCACCTATCTTGCGAAAAACCAGAAGAAGCTCCGCGGCTTCTTCATCACCCACGGCCACGAGGACCACATCGGCGCGCTGCCGTATGTGCTGCAGGCCGTCAATGCCCCCGTGCACGCCACGCCGCTGACGCTGGGCCTCATCAAGCTCAAGCTCGAGGAGCACGACCTTGTGAGCAAGACGCAGCTCGTGACCCATCACCCCGGCGACGTCGTGAAGGCGGGCTGCTTCTCCGTGGAGTTCATCCATGTGAACCATTCCATTGCCGATGCCGTGGCCTTTGCCATCCATACGCCGGTCGGCACCGTCATCATGACGGGCGACTTCAAGATCGACCCCACGTCGGAGGACGGCATGACGGACCTCGGCCGCTTCGGCATGCTCGGCAAGGAGGGCGTCTACGCCCTGCTGTGCGACTCGACGAACGTCGAGCGTCAGGGCTACACCCCGTCGGAGTCTGTCGTGTCCGAGAGTCTTGACCGCCACTTCAAGGGCTGCAAGAACCGCATCATCGTCACGACATTCGCCTCGAACATGCACCGCATCCAGGCCGTGTTCAACATCGCCCACCGCCACGGCCGCAAGGTCGCCGTCACGGGCCGCAGCATGGAGAACATCCTGAAGGTCGCAACGGAGCTGGATTACCTCCATCTCCCCGAAAACACGCTTGTCGACCTGAACCAGATCAAATCGATCCCGAAGGACAAGCTCGTCATCGTCTCGACCGGCTCGCAGGGTGAGGATATGTCCGCCCTGTACCGCATGGCCTTCTCCAGCCACCGTCAGGTGGAGATCCAGCCGGGTGACCACATCATCATCTCCGCCTCGGCCATCCCCGGCAACGAGAAATCCATCTCCCGCATCATCAACGAGCTGTACCGCAAGGGCGCGGAGGTCATCTACGACAAGCTTGAAGGCCTGCACGTCTCCGGCCACGCCTGTCAGGAGGAGCTGAAGATCATCCACGCGCTGACGAAGCCGAAGTTCTTCATTCCGGTCCACGGCGAGCAGCGCCACCTGCAGAAGCACGCCGCGCTGGCGCGCCAGATGGGCATGAACCCGAAGAACATCCTCATTGCGGACACCGGCTCCGTCATCGAGTGCACGCCGAAGACGTGCAAGCTCGCGGGCACCGTCCCGGCGGGCAAGATCCTCGTCGACGGCACGGGTGTCGGCGACGTCGGCAGCGTCGTGCTGCGCGACCGCAAGCATCTGGCGCAGGACGGCATGATCGTCGTGTGCGTCAACCTCTCGAGCGAGGACGGCTCCGTCCTGTCCGGCCCGGACATCATCAGCCGCGGCTTTGTCTATATGAAGGACAACGAGGACCTCATGGACGCCATGAAGATGATCGCCACGCATTCGCTGGAGGTCTGCCACAACCGCAATATCTCCGACTGGGCGACGATCAAGTCCACGATCAAGGGCGACCTGAGCCAGTTCCTGTTCAAGAACACGAAGCGCAACCCCATGATCCTGCCGGTCATTATGGAAATTTAAAACATTGGCACGCTGCCGCCCGGCAGCGTGCCGTTTTCTATGCAGACATGTGGGAAATGGATAATGGGAAGCGGAAAGTTCCCGCCGCGCTCATACTCTCTTTTCCCTCTCCTGTCAAGCCCCAATTTTTCCGTTCCGGCAAATTCGGCACATCGCTGATTTTTGAAAATTTTCAAAAATTCATGTCTCGTCAGGAAACCTCAAAACCGGCAGCCGCTCCGTTTATTTCCAACTTTTCGGCGGAAAATCCGCGCCGCGGAGTTGACATAAGTCCCGTTCCGGCCCGTGTATCCGGTTGCGCAGGATGCGAATGCGGGCAGAGTATTCATGCAATTATGCACCGGTCTTCCGGAGTTTTCCACATGGGCCTGTGCAGGTCAAGTTGTTGACAGGGCGCGGGGTTTTGCACATTGTGCACAGAGTTCTGCACAGGGAGCCTGTGGAAAGACGTGTGCATTGTGTGCATGGGGCGTTGACATAACGCCCGTTTATCGATTTGGGATGAATTGTGCAAAATCATCATAGGAAATTTCCGGGTGCAGCGCGAGGTTGACAGCGTCCGCCGCAACGCGCCCGAGAAAGCGGACCTGCGCGTCGATATCGCGCGGGGTGACGATCATGCCGCGGGGTCCGCCGAGCGTGCCCGCATCGAGCACCGTCGGCACGCCGAGACAGAACACCGGCACGCCGAGCGTCCGCTTCTGCAGGGCGGCGCGGGCGTTGCCCACGCCGGAGCCGGGCACGATGCCCGCGTCCGAGAGCTGGAACGTGCGGCACAGCCGCTCCGGGGCAGCGGCCGCAAGGGCGTCGACGGCCAGCACGCAGGCCGGGCGCACATGGCGCACGGCCCCGCGCACGAGCTCGAGGCTCTCCATGCCCGTTGTGGCCAGCACGCCGGGCGCAACGGCGCTGACCGGCCGCACGCCGCCGAACTGCTCCGGCAGGTGGCGGATGAGGTGGCGCGTCAGGAACAGCCCGCGCAGGCACAGCGGCCCGAGGGCATCCGGCGTGGCGGCTTCGTTTCCGAGTCCGGCCACGAGCACACCCTGCCCCGGCTGCAGGCGCAGCAGCCTCCGCAGCTCCGCTGCCAGCGCCTCGGCGGCCGGGCGGACATCCCGCGCCAGCGGCGGCAGCTCCAGCGTGACATAGCGTCCGGCGGGCTTGCCGAGCGCGGCCTCGCCCCGGCGGTCGAGAATGTGCACGTCCGTCACGGCAAAGCCGTCCCGCTCGCGCTCCCGGGCGCGAACGCCCGCCAGCTTCGTCGTTTTCCCGGCGCTCTTCTCCCAGAGCGCCTTTGCCTCCATGGCAAGGTCCGTCCGGATCCCCATTTTTCCGACATCCTCTCCTTGTGATCTTACCCTTAGTCTGCTCAGAGGCGAAATTTTTTTGCAAAAAAGCAGAAAAAAGGATTGATTTTATGGGCGGACGCCGCTATAATAGATTCCTGCATGAGATTAATACATGGGTTTTCGATAAACGCCATTCAGAGGAGGTGGAATCCATGCCCAACATCAAGTCCGCAAAGAAGCGCGTGCTCCTGTCCCGCGAGGCCAACGTGAAGAACAAGATGGCGAAGTCCGCTCTGAAGACCACCCTGAAGAAGTTCGACAGCGCTGTCGTCGCCGGTAACCGCGAGGAGGCCACCGCTGCCTACAAGGCCGCCGTCGTCGCCGTTGACAAGGCTGCCGTGAAGGGGATCCTGCACAAGAACAACGCCGCGCGCAAGAAGAGCAGCATGACGCTGAAGCTCAACGCCATGGCGTAAGCAAATTCGGATCATTCCGCCTGATGGAGTACCTCCATCAGGCTTTTGCTTTCTCCCGGGGAATGCAGGGCGCCAGATTTGTCATTGCGAAGGGCGCTTGCGCCCGTGGCAATCTCGGGCAGGCACTGCCGACCCGTACTGGCTGCCGTTAAAATGGCATGTACCGATTGCGTCTGTAGCGGCGCTCACTGCGCAGCCGTTAGCGGCTTTGCCGCTCTACGGATGCGGCGTGCCCTTTACGGGCGGTGAGCGCCATTGGCAGCTGCAAGTTGGTGTGCACCCTCGTCGACCGCGTAATGCTCCCAAATTTGTCATTGCGAGGCCCCAACGGGGCCGTGGCAATCTCGCAGGACCCGACCGAATCGTGGGAAAGCCATCGGCGAAATCGTAACTGCCTTCCCGAGATTGCCACGTCGCTTCGCTCCTCGCAATGACAAACTTGGGGGCCTCACGCCATAAAATACATACCTCAAGTATTGTCAGCCTGCAAGGCGCTCACCGCCCGTAAAGGGCACGCCGCATCCGTAGAGCGGCAAAGCCGCTAACGGCTGCGCAGTGAGCGCCGCTACAGACGCAATTGGTGCATACCGTTTCAGCGATGGCCCATACGAACTCGCAATGACAACACTGGTGGCCCTGTGCTCTCCGCTTTCCTTTCTCCACTCTCAACTCTACTTCAGGAGGTCCGGTTATGGAAAAGCCCGTTACCCTCGACGCACCGCTCACGTCCCTGCCCGGCATCGGCCCACAGCGCGCTGCGCTGTTCGCCCGGCTGAACGTCCGCACTGTCGGCGAGCTGCTGCGGCTGTATCCGCGCACCTATGAGGACCGGACGCGCCTTGTTTCCATCGCCTCGCTCGAGGCCGGCACGCCCGCCTGCTTTGAAGCGGCCGTTGTTACCACGCCGCGCACGAACCGCATTCCCAAGCCCGGCAGCCGCATGCTCGAGGTCACGAAGTTCACCGTGGCCGACGACACGGGCCGCCTGAACCTGACGTTTTTCAATGCCGCGCACTCCGCCGGAGCGCTGCGCGTCGGCGAGCGCTACTGCTTTTACGGCGTGCTGACCGGCGATTACGCCGCCTATGGCATGACGAACCCGCTGTTTGAGCTCTGCGACGGCCCGGCCCGCGTCACACGGCGCATCCTGCCCGTCTATCCCCTGACGGCCGGGCTGACGAACTCCATGGTGCTGCGCGCGCAGGCGCAGGCCGTCTCCCGCTGCGCCGGGCTCCTGCCCGAGACGCTGCCGCCGGAGCTGCTGCGCCGCTACGGTCTGTGCGGCGCGGCGGAGGCCTGCCGCGAAATCCACTGCCCCACGTCGGCCGCCGCGCTGGGCCGGGCGCAGCGCAGGCTCGTTTTTGAGGAATTCTTTCTCTTTTCCGCCGCGCTTGCCATCGTGCGCAGCCGCCGCACGGCTCACTCCTGCCCGGCATGGCAGACGGAGCTTACGCCGTTCTTTGCCGCCCTCCCCTTCCGCCTGACGGGCGCACAGCAGCGTGCCGTGGACGACATCTGCGCCGACGTGCGCACAGGCCGCCCCATGAGCCGCCTTGTGCAGGGCGATGTTGGCAGCGGCAAGACGATGGTCGCCGCCGCGGCTGCCTGTCTCGCTGCAAAAAACGGCGTGCAGACCGCGCTGCTGGCCCCGACGGAGATCCTGGCCCGGCAGCATTTTGACCGCCTCGCCCCGCTGTTTGAGGGTCTCGGCATCCGCACGGTGCTCCTGACGGGGCAGATGGGCGCTGCGCAGAAGCGCAGCGCGCGCGAGGCGGCGGAGCTCGGCCTCGCGGACGTCGTCATCGGCACACATGCCCTGCTCACGGAGCAGACCCGCTTTGCCCGCCTCGGCATGGTCATCGCGGACGAACAGCACCGCTTCGGCGTGGCCCAGCGCGCCGCCCTGTGCGCCAAGGGCACACAGCCGCACCTGCTGCTGCTGTCCGCCACGCCCATCCCGCGCACGCTGGCTCTGATCGTCTACGGCGATCTCGACGTTTCCGTCGTCGACGAGCTGCCGCCCGGCCGCGAGCCGGTCGAGACGTTCCTGGTCGACGAGCGCTACCGCGCGCGGCTGAATGCCTTCGTGCGCAAGCAGGCAGCCGAGGGCCACCAGAGCTTCATCGTCTGCCCGGCCGTCGAGGACGACGGCGGAGACGGCGGCGAGACGCTCAAGGCCGCGGAGCAGTGGGCGCAGACGCTGCAGGACTATGTGTTCCCGAATCTGCGCGTCGCCCTGCTGCACGGCAAAATGAAGGGCGCGGAAAAAGAAGCCGTCATGACCTCGTTCGCCGCAGGCGAAGCCGATATCCTCGTCGCCACGACCGTCATCGAGGTCGGTGTCGACGTGCCGAACGCCACGCTCATGGTCATTGAGAATGCCGACCGCTTCGGTCTTTCACAGCTGCACCAGCTGCGTGGGCGCGTCGGGCGCGGCAGCGCGAAGGCCTGGTGCGTGCTCGTTTCGGACAATAAAAACCCCGAGACCCGCCAGCGCCTGCGCACGCTCTGCGGCACGAACGACGGCTTCCGCATCGCAGAGGCCGACCTGCAGCAGCGCGGCCCCGGCGACTTTTTCGGCAGCCGCCAGCACGGCCTGCCGGTGTTCCGCGTCGGCGACCTTGCCACGGACCTCGCCGTGCTGCGGCAGGCGCAGGAGGCCGCGGCGCAGCTCATCTCGCAGGACCGCCCGCTGCCCTCACCGCTCGCGCAGGCGATCGAGAGCCTGCTTGCCGGGAGCGCCGATACGCTGAACTGAGCATTTTCCGCCCCAAAGCACCGAATTTCGCACAGTTTCCCCCATTTTCGCCCCGGTTATTTTGTAGGGGATACAGAATCTCGAAAATAAAGATTGTACGAAACGGGAAAATGTAGTACAATAGCATGAATCAATCAAAGCACAGATATCTCTTGTGATTGGAGGATGCATATTATGACAAAGAAACCTGTTGTCCTGGTCATCATGGACGGCGTCGGCAAGGGCGACGGCGGCCCCGGCGACGCAGTAAAGCTTGCAAATACCCCGAATCTCGACCGCCTCTTCGCCACCTGCCCGCACAACTGGCTCAAGGCGCACGGCACGGCCGTCGGCCTGCCCACCGATGACGACATGGGCAACTCCGAGGTCGGTCACAATGCCCTCGGCTGCGGCCAGATCTACTCGCAGGGCGCGAAGCTCGTCGGCGAGTCCATCGAGACGGGCGCGCTGTTCCAGTCCGAGACGTGGAAGGGCCTCGTCGCGAACTGCAACGAGAACGGCAAGGCCTTCCATTTCCTCGGCCTGCTGTCCGACGGCAACGTCCACTCGAACATCCATCATCTCTTCGCCCTGCTGCGCCATGCGCATGCCGAGGGCGTCAAGCGCGCCTACTGCCACATCCTGCTCGACGGCCGCGACGTGCCTGCCACGTCCGCGCTTGAGTATGTCGCGCAGCTCGAGGACCTGCTCCGCGAGCTGAACACCGAGGGCTGCGACTATGCCATCGCCTCCGGCGGCGGCAGAATGCAGATCACCATGGACCGCTACGAGGCCAACTGGCCGATGGTCGAGGCCGGCTGGCGCACCCATGTGCAGGGTCTTGCCCGCCGCTTCCCGTCCGCGAAGGAGGCCATCGAAACCTACCGCGCCGAGACGAACTGCATCGATCAGGACCTGCCCGCCTTTGTCGTGGAGCGCAACGGCGCGCCCGTGGCGACCATCGCCAACGGCGACAGCGTCGTGCTGTATAACTTCCGCGGCGACCGCGCGCAGGAGATTTCCCTCGCCTTCGACCGCAAGGATTTTGACAAGTTCGACCGCGGCGACTACACCGGCGTCGACTTTGCCGGTATGCTGGAATACGACGGCGATCTGAAGATCCCGACGCATTATCTGGTCCAGCCGCCTGTGATCAAGAACACGCTCACCGAGCTGCTGTGCGCCCATAACCTGCGTGAATACGCCGTGTCCGAGACGCAGAAGTACGGCCATGTCACCTACTTCTGGAACGGCAACCGCTCCGGCAAGGTCAGCGAGGAGCTTGAGACCTATGAGGAGATCCCCTCCGACGTCATCCCCTTCGATCAGGCTCCGGCCATGAAGTCAAAGGAGATCACCGACTGCATGGTCAAGGCCATGGAGTCCGGCAAATATGATTTCCTGCGCTGCAACTTCCCGAACGGCGACATGGTCGGCCACACCGGCAACATTGAGGCCGTCGTGAGGGCCATGGAGTACGTCGACGAGGGCGTCGGCCGCATCATCGAGGCAGGCAAGCGTCTGGGCTACGTCGTGCTTGTCACGGCGGACCACGGCAATGCCGACCAGATGCTCGAAACGAAGAAGGGCAAGACTTCCATCCGCACGGCCCACAGCCTGAATCCCGTTCCCTTCATCGTGGTCGACCCGGGCGTGGAGCACACGCTCAAGGAGGGCAAGTTCGGTCTGGCCAATGTCGCCCCGACTGTCGCCACGCTGCTCGGCCTGACGCCGCCCGCCTGCTGGGAAGAGAGCATGCTGTGATCCCCGCGGCGGGCAGCCCCGCCGCATCCCATTTTTTCAATCAATAAGGAGGTTTTCCGCATGATCCGCAGGCAAAACGAGCTCGGCGAGATCGCCGTCAGCAACAACGTTTATACCTATATTGCCGGAAGCGCCGCAACGAACTGCTTCGGCGTCAAGGGCATGGCCATCCGCAGCATGAAGGACGGCCTCGTCCATCTGCTCCGCCGCGAGTCGCTCGCCAAGGGCGTGCTCGTGCGCACGAACGAAGACGGCACCATTTCGGTCGATCTGCACATCATCGTCGATCAGGGCGTGAACATCCCCGCGCTGGGCAGCTCGATCCTGAACGAGGTCCGCTATGTCGTCTCCCAGCAGACCGAAACCGAGATCCGCGAGGTCAACATCCTGGTGGACTCCATGATGACCGATTAACGGCAATACGGAGGTGTAACTTACAGTGAGGCAAACCATTGACGGAGCGGCCTTTCAGAAAATGATCCTCAGCGCCGCTGCCTCCATCGAGATCCACAAGCAGCAGATCAACGAGCTGAACGTCTTCCCCGTCCCCGACGGCGACACCGGCACGAACATGAGCATGACGCTGAACGCAGCGGCAGCCGATCTGCGCAAGGCGGGCAGCGTCACGCTGACAAAGGCCGCCGATATCACGGCTTCGGCCATGCTGCGCGGCGCGCGCGGCAACTCCGGCGTCATCCTCTCGCTGCTGTTCCGCGGCTTCTCCAAGGCCCTGAAGGGCGTGGAGGCCTGCACGGGCGAACAGTTGGCGCAGGCGCTGCGCGGCGGCGTCGAAGCGGCCTACAAGGCCGTGATGAAGCCCACGGAGGGCACGATCCTGACCGTGGCCCGCGTCTCCGCCGACACGGCCATGGAAACGGCCGACAGCGGCGCGGACTGCGAGGCCGTTCTCGAGGCGACGGTCCGCTCCGCCGCGGAGGCGCTGGCGCAGACCGTGAACCAGAATCCCGTCCTGCAGAAGGCGGGCGTCGTGGACGCAGGCGGCAAGGGCTGGCTGTATGTGCTCGAGGCCATGCTTTCCGTCCACCGCGGCGTGGAAATTGAAGCGCCCGAGACCGGTGAGCAGCCGCAGGAGGTTCGCGAGCAGGCCGATTTCACCGAGTTCGACACCGGCGAGATCACCTTTGCCTTCGACACGGTGTATATCATGCGCAAGGCGCACGAGGACATTGACCTTTCCCCGCTGCGCGCCTATCTTGACACCATCGGCGACAGCATCGTCATCGGTGAGGACGACGAGTCCTTCAAGGTCCACGTCCACACGAACATCCCCGGCGAGGCCCTGACAGAGTCGCAGAAATACGGCACGCTCGAGCTTGCCAAGATCGAGAACATGCAGATGCAGCACGACGATCTTGCCGCAGGCCGCGCCGCCCGCAGCACGGACGATCTTGAAAAGATCGAGCAGGAGCTCGAGGCCAAAGAGACCGTCGCCGCGCCGGAAAAGCACTTCGGCATGGTCGCCGTGTGCGCAGGCAAGGGGCTTGCAGGTGTGTTCCGCGAGCTGGGCGCAGACCAGATCATCGAGGGCGGCCAGACCATGAACCCCTCGACGCAGGACATCCTTGAGAAGATCAACGCCACGGCCGCCGAGGTCGTGTTCGTCTTCCCGAACAACAAGAACATCATCATGGCTGCCGAGCAGACGGTGGATCTGACGGAGAAAAAAGTCGTCGTCGTTCCCTCGAAGACCGTGCCGCAGGGCGTTTCTGCCATGCTGGTCTTTGATCCGGACGCCTCGGAGGAGGACAATCTCTCCGCCATGACGGACGCCATGGCCGGTGTGACCACGATGCAGATCACCTATGCCGCGCGTGACTCCGATATCGACGGGCATAGCATCCACGCAGGCGAGTACCTCGCCCTGTGGGGCAGCTCTCTGTTCGGCAGCAGCGCCGACCTGAAGGGCCTGCTCCGCAGCATGGCCGAAAAGGTCCATGAGGAGGGCCACGAGTTCGTCACGGTCTATGCGGGCGCCGATCTGCCCGCCGGTCAGGCCGAGGAGACGGCTGCGCTGTTCCGCGAGGTCTGCCCGGAATGTGAGGTTACGCTCATCGACGGCGGCCAGCCCGTTTATTACTATCTGATCTCCGCCGAATAATTCCGCTTTGAAAAGCTCTGCCGCGGGCATCCCCCTGCGGCAGAGCTTTTTGTTTTATCTCACGTCACATTCCGTGCAGCCGTCTCTGCGGAGCGGACAATGCTCCATGCATGAATTTCATCTTACATTATTTCCATTCATTCTCGGCCGTTTTTTGGCAATTTGCTGATTTTTCCGGCCCCTATGGACATTTCCCCTCGCATGGAGTATAGTATTCTCAGATGCATCGGTATTCCGGTGTAAAAACGAAAAGGAGAGTATTTCCATGAAGAAAGCACTTTCTCGCATCGTGTCTCTGCTGCTTGTGCTGTGCCTTGTCACGGCGCTGGTGCCGGCCGTTTTCGCGGCTGATGAGAATGAGGTCCAGATCCTCTTCCTCGACACCTCCGACGTCCATGGTCAGCAGTTTGCAACGGACTACACGCAGGATGCAAGCCTGTCCGGCACCCATTATCAGGGCATGACCCGCGTCGCTACCTATGTCAAGGAGCAGCGTGCGGAATACAAGAACGTATTCCTCAGCGACTCCGGCGACACCATCCAGGGCACGCCGCTGACGTACTACTACGCCTTCATGAAGAAGGACGTGGACGATCCCGCCATGAAGGTCATGCGTATGATGGACTATGATATGTGGGTCGTCGGCAACCACGAGTTCAACTACGGCATGGATATTCTCCAGCGCCAGCTGAACTATCTCACCTCTGAGTCCACCGAGACCGAGTCCAAGGTCGGTGTTTCCATGGCGAACTACCTCGACGCCAACACGAACAACGACAAGACCCGCGACTGGAAGACCTGGAACGGCTACGCTCCCTATGTCATCAAGGAATATGACGGCGTCAAGGTCGCTGTCATGGGCATCGGCAACCCCAACATTGCAAACTGGGATGTCCCCGAGAACTGGAAGGGCATCTACTTCGCAGGCGTTGTGGAGACCTACAAGCACTACGAAGCCGAGATGAAGGCCAAGGCCGACCTCATTGTCCTCGTCAGCCACAGCGGCATCGACGGCGACCCCGAAAAGTCCGACTTCATCCGTGAGCTTGTCTCCACCACGAACTCCATCGACCTCGTGTTCTCCGGCCACGAGCATCGCAACGGCGTGACGAAGATCGCCAACACCGACGGCAAGGAGATCCCCGTCATCTCCCCGGGCACGAAGGCTGGTGTTGTCGGCCGCGCGCTGTTCACCTACAACAAGGCCACGAAGACCTACACGGTCGAAGCCGCCAATGCTCCCATGACCGTCCGCGAGGGCCGCACCACGAAGCCGCTCTATGAGCCGGACGCCGATCTGACCGCCGCTCTGCAGCCCTATGAGGATGCAACGTGGAACGAGTACATGCTCAAGCCCATCGGCACCGCAAGCGACAACTTCACCGCCTCTGGCCTCGGCACTGCGCCGTCCGCCTTCGTCGACCTCGTGAACAAGGTCCAGATCTGGGGCGCTTATGACCGCACCGGCAAGAACACCCCCGACGACAAGACCGACGATAAGCCCGCTCAGCTGTCCATCACCGCTCCGCTGACCTCCGGCAATGCCGAGAACCTCATCCCGAAGGGTGACATCAAGCTCGGCGACATGTTCCGCCTGTACCGCTATGAGAACTGGTTCTACCAGATCACCATGAGCGGCAAGGAAGTCCGCACCTGGCTCGAGTACTCCGCCTCCAAGGTTAGGGCCAACGAGGACGGCACCTTCAGCATCCAGGGCGGCCTGACGTACTACGACGTTATCTCCGGCGAGGGCTTCTCCTATGAGATCAACGCTGCGGCTCCCTCCGGCCACCGCATCGAGAACATGACCTACAACGGCAAGGCCGTGCAGGACACCGATACCTTCACCGTCGTCATCAACAACTACCGCTTCAACGGCGGCGGCAACTTCATCCAGTACATCAACGAGCACGGCTGCAACTTCGTCCCGAACGACGAGAGCCGCGTCATCTACTCCACCCAGTATGACATGATCCAGGGCGAGGACAAGGGCCAGGCCCGCAACCTGCTGGCTGACTACATCACGGAGCAGGGCACCATCGATCCCGTTATCACCTCCGAGTGGAAGATCACAAACGTTCCCTTTGAGAACAAGTTCACGGACGTCACCGAGGAAGACTGGTTCCATGATGTCGTTCTGGAGCTGGCCGCTTCCGGCGTTGTCAACGGCATGACCGAGACGACGTTTGAGCCGCAGGGCACGCTGACCCGCGCTGAGTTCGCCACGATGCTCTATCGTGTTTCCTACGCCCCCGTCGTGACCGGCGAGAGCACCTACTCCGACGTCAAGACCGGCGACTGGTACTATAACGCCGTTGTCTGGGCCACCGAGGCCGGTGTCGTCAACGGCATGGGCGACGGCACGTTCGCCCCGAACGACAACATCACCCGTCAGGAAATGGCCACGATGCTCTACCGTCTGGCCAAGGCCGAAAAGGTCGAGGAAGACAAGCTGGCCTCCTTCCCGGATGCCGCCTCCGTCGCCGACTGGGCGAAGGATGCCATGAACTGGGCTGTCTCCACCGAGATCGTCAACGGCTCCACGCACGACGACAAGGTCAACTACCTTGACCCGACCGCCACGGCGCTCCGCTGCCAGGCTGCCGCTGTCGCCTGCCGCTATCTGGCCCTCAGCAAGTAAGAAATACTCTTCCGCTGCCGCACCCCACGGGGTGCGGCAGTTTTTTGTTATGGAATGCAGTGCAAATCGCAGGGGCGAGGCATGCCTCGCCCGTCCGCGAAGCGGCAATAGGACGGCCATTTCTGTGCAGCGCACCGTTCCCTGCGTCATGCTTCTTGATGTGTCATTGCGAGGAGCGAAGCGACGTGGCAATCTCGCAGTACACAATTGGATAACAGGGAGGCCCCGGCGAAAACGTAAGCGGTTGCTTGAGATTGCCACGGCCCCTTCGGGGCCTCGCAATGACAAACTCGGAAGTCTCATGCCAATGAATTTGCGCTGCATGATTTGTAAGTGCACAAGGCGCTCACTGAGCGCCGCTACAGACGCAATTGGTGTATACCATTTTAACGGCAGCCAGTACGAATTGGGAGTACACTGCCGGGAGCGGCATGCCGCTCCCCTACAAGGCGTGTGCGGTCGGCAGAGTGCCGCTGCATTCCCATCCGCGATCCGATACGACTACGCAAAAAGGACGGCCGGGCGGCCGTCCTCAGCTTGTCAAAAAGTCCCTTCGGGCTTTTTCGCCAAGCTGCTTCCAGAATTGCAAAATCAATTTTTGTATCATGATTTTGCAATTCTGCCGCTGCGGCGGGTGATGGAACGCGAAAGGACGGCCGGGCGGCCGTCCTCTGCTTTGTTCACTGCCAGTATTCTGCCGGGTCCTCCGGCGTATTGCCGTTATAGAGAGCGAAATGCACATGCGGCGCGTCGCCTGTCTCCGTCAGGGCCGTCTGGCCGACCGTGCCGAGGCGCTGCCCGGCGCGGACCGTGTCGCCCACGGCGACATCCGGCTCCTCGGAGAGGTTGGCATAGTGCGTCGTGAAGCCGCCGCTGTGGCGCAGCACGACGGTCGTGCCGTAGCGCTCGTCCTCATAGATCGTGTAGACAGTCCCGTCTGCCGCGGCGCAGACCGGATCGCCGAGTGCCGCGGCCAGATCGAGGCCCTCGTGCGTGCGCCAGTCGCGCGTCGTCGCATTGTAGGCCAGATGGTCCGCCGCAAAGCCTCCCGTCTGCTCGCCCGCCACCGGCGGCTGCAGGCGCAGCGTCGGCTCCGTAGCCTCCGTGCCCGGCTCCGGGCCGTCCGTCGCCACAACGTTTTCCGCGTGCTCCGTGGCCCGCACGCCCGGTGGGACCGTGGCACGCTCCGTGCTCAGATGGACCTGCTGGTCGCTGTTTTTTCCGGAAAGAAGAAGATAGCCCGATACTCCGATCGCTACTGCGCAAAGGAGCAGGACTATGTAGTAGCCCTTCTCCTTCACAAAGCGGCCGAAGCCGTTTTCCTTGTTTTGCATATTAGCACCTCCGAGCATGAGTATCGCCCGGCGGGAAATTTTTTATACCTGTTTCCCTCGACGATTTTCGGACGGTCTCTCCGGACGGATGCGCTATACTGGCGGCATCTTATCGAAGGAGGCAAAAATCATGCAAAAGAAAGCAGCAAGGCTTTGCTGCGCCATTCTGCTCATGGCGGTCGCCATCGCCGCCTCCATGGGCCTGATGAGCGCCGTTTTCGCGGCGCAGAGCCTGCGCACACCGGACATACAGGCCGCAGAGGCTCCGACGGAAGCGCCGCTTATGCTCGTGCGCGTGCTGTTCTGCACGGACGGCGAGATCAGCGAGATCACCATTCAGGACGAGGCCGGGCAGGAGCTGCAGCGCCTCATCCCCGGCCGGGACGGCAGCACCGTCAGCGCGCGGCTGGAGCCGGGCCGCTACCGCGCCGTGACGACGCTGGGCGAGGCCGTCTTTACCCTTCTGCCGAACGCATCCGTCCGCGCGGAATCCGGCCCGTGCTGGTCCGACGGCGAGCAGCTCCATCTGACGGCCGTTCCGGTCGGCTCCGTGCTCGTGCAGCGGTCGCTCGCCGCCGGGGAGCGGGGCTGTCTGGAATTCACGCTGACGGACAACGAGGGCTTCGAGCGCCGCGCCGTCGTCTACCCCGACGGGGCAGGAAACGCCCGCTGCAGCCTGTTCGGCGTGCCGCTCGGCACAACGTACGCCTTGCTGGAAAACGGCGTCCAGCGCGCCACCGTCACGCTGACGGCGGACGAGCCGGAGCAGCTCGTCCGGCTCGCGCCCTGAGAACCCTATCGAATTGTCAGATTCTGTTGGCAAGCTCCGATTGACATTGCACGAACCTGCCTGCTATAATAAGGGCAGTACCGCACAGGATATCACGCTCCGGAGCCGTGCGGTGCAGACCCGACGCACAACCCGATCCCGCGGCCATGCGGCCGCACAAAGGCTGGTGAAGCGCATGGAGGCCAATGCCTTTCTGGAAGCGCTGTACAATGCAAATTATGAACGGCTGTATATCTACGCCGAGAACCTCCTTTTCAATGCCGCCTACGCCGAAGAGGCCGTGCAGGAGACCTTCTTCGAGGCTGTCCGCAAGCAGGACGCGCTCATGCGCCATGCAAAGCCGGAGGCTTGGCTGATGGAGACGCTCAAGAACAAGATCCGCGTCGGCAGCCGCCGCCGGGCGCTGGAGGCCCTGTACTTCATCTCGCTCGAGCAGGATCTTGCGCAGGAGAGCAAAAAACTCGCCGTGGAGGACCGGCCGTTCGGCTCGATCAACGAGCTGCTCGACGCCATCCGCGCCCTGCTGCCGCCGGAGGACTATCGTCTGCTCTGCCGCATCACGCTGGAAGGAGCAACGCATCTGGAGGTTGCCAAGGAGCTCGGCATCTCGGTCTGGAGCAGCCAGAAACGGCTGCAGCGCATCCGCAAAAAGCTCTGCAAGCAGCTTTTGCCAAATAAAAGTAAAAAAATTTCCGAAAACATGTCCGTTTTGCGTTTCTGAAGAAATATAGGGATGAAGGGAGGAATTTCATATGGCCGATCAACCAACCGAAGCCCGACTCGCACTGTACCGCAAATTATCAACCGAACATCTTCAGACGCTTCTGCGCAGCGATCTGGACGGCCCGCCGCTGGATGAGGCGACCGTTGACAGCATTCTGACCGTTCTGGCCGAGCGCCGCAGGACTCCGGCCGACACGTCCGCCGCATGGCAGGATTTCTCCGCCTATTATTCCACCCCGGACTCCCCCGGCGCTCCGGTTCGCCGCACCCGCGCGCACCTGCAGAAGACCTACGCCCGCCTCCGTATCCCGCTGCGCGTGGCAGCGGCCGCCGCAGCCATGTTTGTCCTGATCTTCGCCCTGTTTCCCCGCGTTGAGACCGGCGCGAGCGACGCTCCGAACGCCTATGTCACCTGGACGGACGAGTATCTCAAGATCAGCGCTCTGCCGCATGCAGACTGGCGCCTGCCGCAGGGCGGCGAATATCACACGGACAACGAGGGCCTGCAGCAGCTGCACGACGCGCTGGCAGCCTACGGCGTGTCCGGCGTCGTTCCGTCCTGGGTCCCGGAGGGCGCCGTTGTGTCGGAATATAACTTCGGAGACGAATTCGCCGGTACCGTCTCGTTCTATGCCTACTTCTCCCTGCCGGACGGCACAGGCTTCAGCATGGATTTCACGATCTTCGCGGAGCCTTCCGCAATGGAGGGGAGCTGGATCGTGAAGGACGAGCGGCCCGTCAGTTACTTCACGCTGGGGGACGTCGGGTACTACCAATACACGAACAATGCTTCCACGGGCATCTGCTGGCTGAACGGCTGTGTTTCCGGTCTGGTCTGCGGCAAGGTCCCGGCGGAAGTGATCCGCTCCATTGTCTATTCCATACACTAAACGGAGGTATCCATGAAGCGCGTTCTTTCTCTTGTACTGATCCTTTCCCTGCTGGCAGCCGCGCTGTGCCTGCCGGCCGCTGCGCGCAGCAGCGATTACATCAGCCGCTCAGATGCGTTGATCGCCAAAAGCGGTACGAACTCGATCTCGATCAAGACCACGACCGGCTCAGGCTTTTCCATGACCAGCATTGGCGTCACCACGATCGTCATCGAGCAGTCCGCAAACGGGACGAGCTGGACCCCGGTCCGCACCTATTCCTCGCGCTACACGGCCGCCATGCTGGGCCACAACGTGATGACCCATACCTATACGCAGACCTACACCGGCCCCGTGAACTATTCCTACCGCGCGCTCGTCACATTCTACGCCGCCGATAAAAACGGCAGCGACAGCTTCTCGCTGTATAGTGCAGTCGTCAGGCTGTAAACTATCATCGCCGCAAAGCAAAATAATCATGATCCCCCTGCAGCGGATTTCCGGAATATCCGCTGCAGGGGGATCGCGTTCTATTTACTCTGCTGAATTCTTCGCTTCGGCAGCGGCGTGACACGCAGGAGGATATCCATCACCTGCCGCACCAGCTCACGGTCCTCCAGATCGAGGACGGAGTGGACCCTGGCCCCTTCATAGGGCAGGCCGTCCGGCGCGCCGCGCATCAGCTCCGCCAGCTCGGGGAGCTTTTTGACCATTGCACAGTTGTCGCAGACGAGCAGGACGGGCCTTCCCTGCAGATAGACCATATACTCGCCGAACATTTTGCGGTATGTCACGTCCGGGAACTCCTTCAGCTGGTCCAGAACGAACTGCATGTATTCCTTTGAGGTACTCATCGTAAAATCTCCGTTTTGCGAAGAGCCGCCCCTTGCGAGGCGGCTCTGAATTTTCAATTTTTACACTTCCCCTCCGCCCTCGGGCTTCGGGCCGCCGGGCTTGCGGTGGCCGCGGGAGCGGCGGCGGGGTTTCGGCTTCTCGCCGCCATGCGGGGCATCGACAGGCGCTGCCTCGGCGCGCGGGGGCTTCTCACCCTCGGGCTTCGGCGCTCTGGGCGGACGCTGGCGGCGCGGGCGCTGCTTCTTCGGCTCGCCCTCGGCCTGCTCCGGCCTTGCCTCGGCGAGCTTTCTCGCCTCAGCCGGCTTTTTGCTCTCAGCGGGCTTCTTCGGTTCGGCAGGCTTCTTCGCCTCGGCCGGGCGTCTGGTCTCCTGCTCCTGCGGGACCTCGCCCTCGCCCTCATGTCGGCGGCCGCGTCCGCCGCGGCGGCGCTTGCCGCGCTGCTGCTCGTTCTGAATGTCGGCCTCGTTCGTGCGGGCCTCTTCCAGCACGGCGGCGTTCTGGCGCATGACGACCGGCTCGAGATAGGTCTTGAGCTCGGGAGCCTCCTTTTTGCGGCACTTCTGCGGATTGCCGGAGATCGGCGCGAGATCGTCCGGAATGGGTGGGTCGGTCTTGCGCGCCTTGCCGTTGCGCAGAACACAGATATCGCAGTTGTGGTGGCAGACGATGGTGTCGGGCTGCTGCTCCAGCCGGACGCGGACGCACTGCTTGAGCAGATTGACCTCCGTGACCGTGCCGCGGCCGTCCGGCGTGTCGACGAACGATTCATTCTTCGGGCTGGTCTTCAGCAGCTCCTCATAGGTCTCCTGCTCGTAGTTCAGGCAGCACATCAGTCGGCCGCAGGTGCCGGAAATTTTCGTGGGATTCAGGCTGAGGTTCTGCGTCTTGGCCATCTTGATGGACACCGGCTGGAAATCGTCCAGGAACTGGCGGCAGCAGAACGGGCGGCCGCAGATGCCGAGGCCGCCGACCATCTTCGCCTTGTCGCGCACGCCGATCTGCCGCAGCTCGATGCGGGTGCGCAGCACGGAGGCGAGGCTCTTGACCAGCTCGCGGAAGTCGACGCGGCCGTCGGCCGTGAAGAAGAACAGGACCTTGCTGCCGTCAAAGGCATATTCCGCCGAGACGAGCTGCATTTCCAGCCCGAGGTCGGCGATCTTCTGCTGGCAGACGTCCATGGCGCGCTTTTCGCGGCGGCAGTTCTCGGCGTGGACGCGCTTGTCCTGCTGCGTGGCCAGCCGCAGGATGGGGCGCAGCGGCGGAGTGACCTCGCGCGGGTGCACCATGTGGTTGCCGCGGACGCACTGGCCGAATTCGGGCCCGCGGGCAGTCTCCAGAATGACCTCGTCGCCCGTTGCGATCTTCAGCTCGCCGGGCGCGAAGAAATAGACCTTTGACCCGGAACGGAACTGCACGTCGCAGACCTCGACCATGGGGTCTTCCGCCGGGGCGGCCGGCTCTTCGGGCATCTCGGGGATGAGGGCTTCGTCGGCCGCGGGCAGCGCGGCGGGCTCTGCCGGGGCCTCCGCGGTCTCCTCGGGGACCGGCTCAAATTTGGGTTCTTCCATGAAAAGCTCCTTTCCGTATGAACGGGAAAACATCATAAAATCAAATCAGCTTGTCAAAAAAGTCCCTCCAAAGCTTTTGGCCCGGCAGGTTTTTGACAGTCTGCAAATACTGCGTTCACCGCAGCTTTACGGTCAGCGCGCCGCAGATCGCACCGGGGCTGACATTGCCCTCCAGATCGCGCAGCGCAAGCCGGATCGCCTCGATCGCCTGCGTGATATCCGAGACGGGGCGTGCTTCCGCGATCTGCGCGCACTCGGGCCGCAGGGGCGGCAGCCCGCTGCGCGAGGTCAGGGCAGAGACGAGAAGGGCCTGCCACTGCGTCAGGATGGGGCGGAGCTGCTCGCGCTTCAGCCGCTCCATCGGGGCGAGCACCTGCAGCAGCTCCTCCGGACGCCGCGCGCAGTAGGCACGGACAAACGCGGCACTCTGCGGCAGCAGCCCGGCGTCGTCCCGCAGGATGGATTCCGCCCGGCCGAGATAGCCCCCCGCACGCACTCCGGCGGCGCGGAGCGTGCCCTCCGGCACGTCCGGGAAACGCTCCCGCAGCGCGGGAAGCAGTACGGCCTCCGGCAGCGGCGACAGGCGCAGCTCCACACAGCGGCTGCGGATGGTCGGCAGCAGCTGCTCGGCGTGCTCCGCCAGCAGCAGGAACGTGCCGTAGGGAGGCGGCTCCTCGATGCTCTTGAGCAGGACGTTCTGCCCCTGCTGGTTCAGGTCCTGCGCGCGCGGGAACAGATAGATCTTGCGCTGCCCTTCGTTCGGGCGGATATACAGATCGGTGCAGGCATCGCGGACGAGCTTGACGGGAATGGTCTTCTTCTCGGGGTCATCCACGATGCAGATGTCCGGGTGCGCGCCGTCAAGCACCTTGCGGCACTGCTGGCAGACGCCGCAGGGGCGTTCGCCGGGCGCGGTGCACTGCATGGCGGCGCAGAGGATGCGCGCAAGCGTGTGCCGCCCGGAGCCCTCCGGCCCGGTCAGCAGGAAGCTGTGCGTCAGCTTGCCCTTGGCCTGCAGCGCAGAAAGGCGCTGCTTCAGCGTATCGTTTCCCAAAAGCGCCGCGAGCTTCACGCCGTTCCCTCCTGTTGCATACTGATCTACTATGTAATTATACCGTTGAACGCCTCTTTTTTCTACCTTTATTTTTGAAAATACGAAAAAATCGGGGCCTCCCGGCCCCGAATATCTTCCCTTTTCCCCTTCAGCTCTCCATCTGCTTTCCCAAAAATCCCGCGAACGTCTGCGCGAGCGTCTGCTCCGACTCGGTCGGCGCTGCGTCGTGCTCGCCCATGAGCAGCATGACGCAGCCCATCAGGTCGCCCTCGGCCACGATCGGCGCCGCCACGCCGAGGTGATAGCGCTCCACGGACTCCGCCGCGCGCAGACGGCTCTCGCCGCCGTGGTAGCGGTAGCTGCGCCGCTGCTCCATCAGCTGCTCCAGCTCGGCGGAGTTGCGCTTTTCCAGCAGCTCGCGCTTCGGCGCGCCCGCCACCGCGATGATGGAGTCGCGGTCCGCCACGGCCGCGATGTGGCCGGTGTTCTTGCCGATGGACTCGCACAGCTGCGCCGCGACCGCCTGCAGGTCCCCCATCGGCGAATATTTCTTAAAGATCACCTCGCCGTCCTTCTCCGTGTAGATTTCCAGCGGGTCGCCCTCGCGGATACGCAGGGTACGGCGGATCTCCTTCGGGATGACGATCCGCCCGAGGTCGTCAATGCGTCTGACGATGCCGGTTGCTTTCATATATTGCTCCTCCACTTTATGCGTTCGAAATCACATTGCTATTGTCTGCAAACAATGGGGAATTATGCGAATGGAAGACAAGGAAGGAAAAGGAAGGGCGCGTGTCGGAATTTGTCGGGCAGAATATGGTGCATTTTTCAGAAATTGAAATTATTTTATGTGCCGGAATATGGTATAATTGGGGTATCGTGATCGATTCAAAAGCAGGAGGTATAAAATGGTGCCAGACGCAGTACTTATGGATACACAGGAAGAGCTAACAGACCTGCTTGACAGGAAAGCCTTTGTCGCCCGGCTGATCGATGTAGTTGAGATACTGTCCGAAAACAGGAAGAATGCCTCTTTTGCCGTAAATGGTGCTTGGGGCGTTGGAAAAACCTTTGTGTTAAACAGATTCGAAGAGGAAATTGCAAAATACCCGCTTGAGGAAGACGGCCCAAGAAAATATCTGGTTTTCCATTATGATTGCTGGAAATATGATTATTATGAAGAGCCGTTGATCGCACTTGTTGCAGCATTAATAGAGGCAATTAACAAACAGACTAACCGTATACCTGAGAAGAGCCGTACTGTATTAAAAAAATTTCTTGAGTCAGTCGCTGACTGTCTTGTTGAAATAGCCTCTGCTAAAACCGGTCTAAAATTAATAAAACAAGGCTGGGATGCCGCAAAAAGCATAGCAGCAGATGTACCTCAAGAAATTGCCGATAACCACAATTTCGATGTCTATTTTAATTTTACTCACATTCTGGAAAAACTTAGAGCCGCAATCAAAGATTTGGCCGAATCGCAGACTGTCCTACTGGTTGTTGACGAGCTGGATCGATGTCTGCCGGACTATACGCTCAAAGTCCTTGAGCGTTTGCATCATATCTTGGAAGGAATCCCCAACGTGCAAACAATAATCTCTATCGACAAAGGACAACTGGCGTGCACTGTCAAACAAATTTATGGTTGCAAAACCGATGCAAAACGGTATCTGGAGAAATTTATCTCCTTTGAAATCATATTACGGGAAGGGTCATTAGAGGATCGCGCCGATCCGCTTTTTGAGCGCTATTATGGTAAACTCCAGTGTAATACCGGGCTCTGCACTCCAGAAGAAGTCTCCGAATTTAAGCAGATCATTCTGGAGGGGATCAATACAAGGAGCAGATTGGAGCTTATCGAAAGAAGCAGCTTGCTCTATAGGCTCGTCTCACCAGGAGAAAACAAATCGGATGCCTTGTTTGCATGCATCGGCGTGTTTTTGACTGTATTGAAGTTCTATGGGCTGGATATTAAGAAGGCCAAGGAGACCTTTCAGATTCGTACATTATTCGAGCCTCTATCCACGTATCATGACGAAGAGGGCAGTACTATTCCGGCAGGGCTTGTACTCTTGAAGGAGAAATATACACCGAATACAGCAGAAGAAGTTTTGTCTCCGATGGGAACAGACTATTTGCACCTATCAAATAAACAAATAAGAGTGAACTGTCCCGATATTTGGGGAATACTACTCGCATCCTATCGAGCAATACTTGGATTTGAAGGGGATCTATGGTACAAAGGATCCCGTATTGATCTGTATATCAAGCCTTTTGTTCTTCGTTATTGGAAGCTTTTAGAAACGATTGCATGACGATTCAACACGCAAAGTAATTCAAGAGTTTTTTAATAAGCTGCTGCACTTTTCCAGCTTCATCCGCCGTCCCGCCAGGCCGCAGCTCCGCGCTGCGGCCTTTCACACATCTCCACACATATTTTCTGCTTTCCCCTTGCGCATTTCCGCCGTTTGCGTTATAATTAAATAGGAAAATAGTCATTTCTCATACCATTTTCTCCAGAGTATGACGAATTACAAAGATTTTTGAGGTTCCCTTGCCATCGGCGGGGTTGATAGGAACGGAATTGCATGTATAAAAGATTTGGAAAACGATTGATTGATACAGTTCTCTCACTGATTGCTTTCATTATTCTTTCACCCCTGCTTCTGATAACCGCACTAGCAGTCAAGATTTCCTCTCCGGGGCCGGTGCTGTTCAAACAGCAGCGGCTGGGGCTGCATGGAAAGGTCTTCACCATCTATAAGTTCCGCTCCATGACGGACGGTGCGGAGCATACCGGCAGCGGAGTTTACAGCGGGAAGGGCGACCCGCGCGTGACAAAGGTGGGAAAGTTGATTCGGGCAACCAGCATTGATGAGCTTCCGCAGTTCATCAATATTATTGTGGGCGATATGGCCATTGTCGGGCCGCGCCCGCCGCTGACCTACCATCCTTGGCCGGTAGACCAGTATAGCGAGGAGCAGTTCCATATGTTTGACGTTCGCCCCGGCATCACCGGCTGGGCGCAGGTACATGGCCGCAAGGGCGTAGAGTGGCACGAGCGCATCAAGATGAACGTCTGGTATACGCAGCACGTTTCGTTTGTGCTGGATATTAAGATCCTTTTCATGACCGTTTTTAAGGTTCTGCGCAACGAGGATAATGTCAATACCGGCGCGACGGTCTGAGGGAGATCAAATGCTGAAACTCATGTATATCACAAATGATCCTGCGGTTGCGAAAATCGCGGCGGATGCAGGCGTTGACCGCATCTTCATCGATATGGAGGTGCTGGGGAAGGCAGAGCGTCAGGGCGGGATGGATACGGTGCAGTCCCACCATACACCGGAGGATATTGCAAAAGTCCGTGCCGCCATCGGCGATCAGGCCGAGATCATGGCGCGCGTCAATCCACTGAATCCCAACTCGCAGACGGAGATCGACGACGCCATCGCAAACGGTGCGGACGTTATTATGCTCCCCATGTGGCGCACGGCGGATGATCTGCGGCAGCTTATGCGCATGGTGAATGGGCGCGCAAAGGTCATGCCGCTGCTGGAAACGGATACGGCGGCAGACAATCTGCCGGAGGCGGTAAAGGTGTCCGGCATCGACCAGATGCACATCGGCCTCAACGACCTGCATCTGTGCTATCATCAGAAATTCATGTTCCAGCTCCTGACGGACGGTACGGTGGACAGGCTTTGCGCCGAGCTCCGCGAAGCAAGTATTCCCTATGGCTTTGGCGGCGTAGGCCGCCCCGGCTCGGGGACGCTTCCGGCGGAATATATCATCGGTGAGCATTATCGCCTTGGTTCACAGTATGTGATCCTGTCCCGCAGCTTCTGCAACACGGAGAAGACGACGGACTTGGATGAAATACGGCGCATTTTTACCGAGGGAGTGGCGGATATCCGCCGCGTTGAGCGGGACTGCGCCGCTTGGACGCAGGAGCAGTTTGACGAGAATCACCGCAGGGTTTGCGCCTGCGTTGAGAACATTGTGAGAGGTATGAACGCATGAACGTTCTGGTGACCGGCGCGTTTCAACTCAATAGCGGCGAGCGCGAGCAGCTGGAAGCTGCCGGGCACAAGGTCTTCGTTCATGGTGACGAACGCGCCCCGGTAGACTGCCCGGAGCGATACGAGGCGGTCGTGTGCAACGGCCTGTTCCTCTACAATTCCATCGAGCGCTTTACGAGCCTGCGACTCATCCAGCTTACCAGCGCGGGGCTTGACCGCGTGCCGCTGGACGATATCCGGGCGCGCGGCATCGAGCTGCACAACGCTGCGGGCGTGTACAGCGTCCCGATGGCGGAGTTCGCCGTCTGCGGCATTTTGCAGCTATATAAGCAGAGCCGCTTTTTTGCGGCGAATCAGGCGCAGCACAAATGGGAGAAGCATCGCGGCCTGCTGGAGATTTCCGGCAAGCGCGTGTGCATCCTCGGCTGCGGAGATGTGGGGCGCGAGATCGCCAAGCGGCTGAAAGCCTTTGGCTGCCATATCACCGGCGTGAATCGCACCGTGCGGGTGCTGCCGGATTTTGACGAGGTTTTGCCGCTGGATAAGCTGGCAGAGACTGCGGCGGCCTGTGATATTCTGGTGTGCTGCATCGCCCTGACGCCGGAGACGCGCGGCATCGTGAGCGAGGAAATCTTTGGCCGCCTGCATGATGGCGCGGTGTTCGTCAATGTCGCCCGCGGCGCGCTGACAGATGAAGCCGCCCTGACCGCATGGCTGCAAGGCGGCGGCTGCGCAGTGCTGGACGTTTTTGAAGAAGAACCCCTGCCCGAAAGCAGCCCGCTGTGGGATATGGAAAACGTGCTCCTGACCCCGCATAACAGCTTTGTGGGAGAGGAAAATCGGGCACGGCTGTGGGAGAGGATAAAGGAGAGATTTGCTTTGGCAGAAGGGAACAATCAAAATATTCTTGCAAGGCGGTGATTACTGTGGTTAGAGATGAGGACATTGCAAAAATCATTGTAGAAAGGCCAGAACTGAAAAGTCTGGTATTTCAGAGAGGGTTTTTGATTACTAATTGCCAGTTTGACATAAATACGCTGGCCTTTTGCAGCGATTGGAAGTTGTACACAATGGGAGCTTTCGCGGTATGGCTGCATCCAAACACTGATTTTTACACTTTCAAGACGGATAGCACTGTGTATTTTTTGATTGGTCATGCCTATAATCCAATCACAAAGGCGTACCGAGAGACGGAGATTCTCCGTGAATTTGCAAGCGCATGGTCTAGGAGTAGAGAAGCCACGGACAAGTACCTCAATGGATTAACAGGCATCTTCCTTGTCGGATGGGTCAGCGGGGACGAACTGTATTTCCAGCCTGACGCAACGGCAATGCGTACGGCTTATTGGGGCATTGTCAAGGATAAGCTCTATATATCCTCCCATTGCCATCTTGTCAGCTTCCTCGATACAATAACGAGAGACCCCTATGTTGATCGTTTGATTGGGTACAAATACTACAAATTCTTTGGCGCGGGGTTGCCGGGGGATTTGTCGCCCTTTTTGGAGCTCAAACGAGTCCAGTGCAATTTTGAATATCACTATAGTGCTGGTAATATGTCTTTCGTTAGGATATTTCCAGGCGCTAGACTGCATACCGGCTCATACAGGGAGACGATTGATGAAATCAGCACAATTCTTGCGGGCAATATGGAGTTGATTCAGCAGAAATGGGGGACGAAGGCAGCGTTGAGCCTTACGGGCGGACGAGACAGCACCACTGCCCTAGCAGCAGCGTACAAGCAGTTTCAGTCACTGCAAACCTTCAGCTATATATCCTGTCAGGGGGAGAAGCCCGACGCCGATGCAGCCGATGCAATTTCCAAACAGCTGGGTATTTCACACCAGACGTACCTTATACAGCTTAGTCAGGCAGAGGAAGACGCGTGCGAGGCCTTTAGCCAGATTATTGAATACAACATGGGCTGCATAGGTAAGCTAAAGGAAAAGGAAATACGAAAAAGAGTATTCTTCTTCTACCATCCGTGCTTTGATGTTGAAATTAAATCGTGGGTTGATGAAATAGGCAGGGCACGGCCATACAAACGATATCGGATGAAGAAATTTCCGCATCGTGTAAAGCCGCGGTATTTAACGACGATGTATAAGGTTTTCGTAGCTAACAGAGCCCTTGCGTGCCAAACGAACAAACGTTTTAAGAATTATCTAGATACATACTACCAGAATGGCGTGTTTGAAAAAATCCCATGGGTAGATCTTATCTACTGGGAGTATTCCTGGCCTGCATCGGAAGCACTGCACCTGATTTGTGAACATATGCTGGTGTTTGACGTTACGATCCCGTTCAACAACAGACTAATGCTTGAGAAAATGCTAGCAATTCCCCTTGAGAAGCGAATCGTGGATTCCATTCAAATAGACGTGATTGAGAAACTGTGCCCCGCGATTAACAATACAGGAATACAGGTGAAGGACTTTGGCTGGACAGGAAAAAGAGAGATGGCGGAACGAATTTATTGGGAGATAAGTCACCGCCTGCCATATTAAGCGTTTTCCAGTGGAGTGAATGATGAAAATATTGCTAGTTGCCACTGTACAATCGCATATCTGCCAGTTTCACAAGCCGCTTGTGGCCATGCTGCACGAGCACGGCTGCGAGGTTTATGTGGCGGCGCGGAACAACCTTGCTGAGAAAAACGGTCTGAAGCTGGACTTTGTGGAGCAGGTTTTTGACGTGCCGTTCCAGCGCTCCCCGTTTTCACCCAAAAATCTTGGAGCCTACAAGCAGCTCAAAAGGATCATTGATGCAGGCGCCTACGATGTTGTGCACTGCAACACGCCGGTCGGCGGTGTTGTGGGGCGGCTGGCAGCGCGAAAAGCCCGCAAGCGCGGCACCAAGGTCTTCTACACCGCCCACGGCTTCCACTTTTATAAGGGCGCGCCGAAGAAAAACTGGCTCATCTGGTATCCGGTGGAAAAGTTCATGTGCCACTATACGGATAAGCTCATCACCATCACGCAGGAGGATTATGACCTTGCCTCGGCAAAGTTTCCCACGCGGGTTGAGCGCATTCACGGTGTCGGTGCAAACTCTGCAAAGTATCGTAAGTTGTCCGAAGCCGAGCGCGCGGCGCTGCGGTGCGAGCTTGGCTATGCAGAAGACGAAAAAATCTTGCTTTGTACGGGCGAGCTGCTGCCCAACAAGAATCAGATTACGGCAATCCGTGCGATGGACGCACTGAGAAAGAAACAACCAAATGTAAGACTGCTGCTGGCCGGAAACGGCCCGACGCTTCCGGAGTTACAGGCAGAGGTGACGGCGCTCGGCTTACAGGAATATGTAGAATTTCTGGGCTACCGCACCGATCTGGAGCGATATGCCAATATCGCAGATGTGATCGTTTCTTGCAGCTACCGCGAGGGACTGCCGATGAACATCGTGGAAGGAATGCTGCTGGGCAAGCCTGTGGTGGCATCCTACAACCGAGGCCACCGCGAGTTGATCGTGCCGGAGAAGACCGGCTATATGGTGCCGCCTGCGGACAGCGACGCGTTTGCGGAGATAATTGCAGTGCTGCTGAACGATGGCGAACTGGCCGGTCGCATGGGACAGGCCGGATATGAAAAGGCACAGCTCTATGCGGATACCAATGTGCGGCGCGAGCTGCAAGCTGTCTACGAGCTGTAATACGGGAGGATATCAGTGGGCGAACTGTGGATTGTGCTGGCCGTTTCCTGCGGACTTGCATTTCTGAGTGAAAAGTACACATTGGCATGGAAAGGACAGTCGAGCAGGACGCTGAACAACGGCATTGTGCTTTTGCTGATCGTTTATCTGAGCATTTTTGCAGGGCTGCGAACCGGATACAATGACACTTTTACATATATGAGCAGCTACGAAACAATGGCGGCTTTTTCAGATATTCTGACGGGGTTCAGCTGGAAGCCGGGTGACAATCCGGGGTTTATCTTGCTCAATTCGCTGATGAAGGCTGCCGGTTTCAGCGCCCAGAGCTTTGTGCTGTTCTATTCGAGTTTGTTTGTGGTTTCGACGGTTACTTTTCTGAAACGGTATTCCAGCAACTTTACGCTGTCGATCTTCCTTTTTGTTTGTGCGCACGGTTACTTGTTTTCTCTGGCGGCTATGAAGCAGTGTACCTCAATTGCCATTGGACTTGCGGCGATCCCGTATGCGCTGAACCATAAATGGATTCGATTTGCGGCAATCGTGCTGCTGGCGGCAACATTTCATCCGTATATTCTGTTGTTTTTGCTGATTCCAATCCTTCGCTTTAAACCGTGGTCCGGCGGGACATGGCTCCTGCTGGCGCTTACCGTAATTGCAGGACTGACCCTGCCGAATATTGTTGAGACGATTGTCAACACGGCAGCGCTGCTGGGCGATGGGTACAACGCGGAAGAGTTCATTGGCGAGGGCGTTAACGTATTCAGAGTGCTGGTTGCCAGCGTCCCGGTGCTGCTGACGTTTTTTCTCAAGCGCCGCGTCAGTCGATGCAGTGCGGCAGACAATGTGTTTATCAATCTCAGCTTTCTCTATGCGTGTATCATGTTTGTCGGCCTATTTGGTACGGCAAACTACTTTGGACGGCTGGCGAACTATTTTTCTATATTTCCGGCAATTGTCTTGCCGATGATACTCAAAAAGCTTTCTGCGAGGGACAGGCGCTTCCTGACGGTGTCAATGGTCGCCTGTTATCTGGTGTACTTCTATTATGGAAATGCGATCAACGAGAACTTTGCGCAGGAGTTTTCCAGAATAACGGTTTGGAACTACTTAGGATTGTGACGTGAGGATTATGAATCCAACTATTTCTGTGATTATGGGTGCATACAACTGCGCCCGCACTCTGCCGGAGGCGATTGCCGCCATTCAGCACCAGACGGTATCGGACTGGGAGTTTATCATCTGCGATGATGGATCGTCTGATGAAACGTGGCAGGTTGCCAGTGAATTTCAGCGGAACGATGAGCGCATTGTCCTTTTGAGGAATGAAAAAAATCTCGGACTGAATGCGACCTTGAACAAATGCTTGTCCGCCTCGCGTGGGAAGTATATCGCCCGTATGGACGGCGATGATATCTGCACACCGGACCGGTTTGAAAAGGAACTGGCACTGTATGCCGAGCACCCGGAGGCGGGTGTTATCAGTTGCTCCATGAGCTTTTTCGATGATGAAGGCATCTTTGGAAAAATGATCTATGACGCCGCGCCTCAGCCAAAGGATCTTCTGCATGGCTCTCAGTTTTGCCATGCAGGGGCACTTATGCGCCGAGATATTCTGGAGGAGCTGGGCGGATATTCTGAAAACAAAGATACGCTGCGTGTTGAAGACTACGATCTTTGGGTTCGGATGTACGCTGCCGGTTACCGCGGCTTTAATACACAAGAAATCCTGTATAGTATGCGCGATGACCGCAATGCAATCTCGCGTAGAACGTTTCAAAGCCGGATCAACGAGAGTAAGGTCATTTTGAGAGCAGGGAAAGCGTTTGGCTTCAAAAGGAAGGCCCGCCTTTATTCTGCCATTCCAATTATAAAAAGCGCGTGCCCGCAATTCGTATACAAAATTGTGCATAAGCATCGCCTTAATCGTGAGTAATTGTCCGAGAAAGGATTCTATAATGAAACCATCCATTCTCATCTTCTCCCAGGCGATGGAGCTTGGGGGCGTGGAGCGCAGCTTGCTGGGGCTTCTTGATGCCATCGACTACGACCGCTATGACGTTGACCTCTTTCTGATGCGGCACAGCGGAGAACTTATGCCGTACCTGAACCCAAAAGCGAAGCTCCTGCCGGAAATTCCGCAGTATGCTTCGCTGGCCGTGCCCATGGCGGCGCTCGTCAAGAGCGGACAACTGGACGTGCTTTGCGGGCGGCTGCAAGGGAAGCTTGCCGCGAGACGCTTCGACCGGAAGCATCCCAGCGAGAAACCGTCCGTCACCGCGCTGACCTACAGCCACAAGTATACGCTGAACTCTATGCCGCCGATCTCCGGCAAGACTTATGATCTTGCCATCAGCTTCCTGACGCCGCATTATTTTGCGCGGGAACGGGTGAATGCAAAGAAATACGCGGCGTGGATCCACACGGACTACACGGCGCTGACCTTCGACCGCTCGGCGGAGCTTGCCATGTGGGAGGGCTATGATGCCATCTGCGGCGTGTCCGAGCGGGCGTCCGAGAGCTTTCAGAGCGTCTTCCCGGAGCTGGCGCAAAAGGTCCGAACGGTGGAGAATATCCTGCCCCGGGAGCTGACGTGTAAGCAGGCGGCAATGCCTCAGACCGATATGCCTGCGGGTGACGGAATATCCGTGCTCTCCGTTGGCCGCTTCTGCGAGGCGAAAAACTTCGACAATGTGCCGGATATCTGCCGCCGTCTGGTGGCGGACGGCCTTGACGTAACGTGGTATCTCATCGGCTATGGCGGCGATGAGCCGCTGATCCGCCAGAAGATCGACGAGGCCGGGATGCAGGCGCGTGTCCTCATCCTCGGCAAAAAGGACAACCCTTATCCCTATATGCGCGCCTGCGACCTGTATGTGCAGCCCTCTCGCTACGAGGGCAAGGCCGTCACCGTGCGGGAGGCGCAGCTTCTTGGAAAGCCCGTCGTCATCACGGGCTATGCCACCTCCGGCAGCCAGCTGGAGGACGGGGTGGACGGCGTAATAGTCCCCATGGACAACGCAGGCTGCGCCGCCAGAATTGCCGCGCTGCTGCGCGACCCGGAGCGGATGCAGCAGCTGTCGGAGAGCTGCGCAAAGAGAGATTATACGAACAGCGTGGAGATCGAGAAGATCTACGCGCTGATGGAGGATTGACCCATGATCCCCAAAATCATCCACTACTGCTGGTTTGGCCGCGGCGAAAAGCCGGAGCTTGCCAAAAAGTGCATCGCCAGCTGGAAGAAGTTCTGCCCGGATTTCGAGATCCGCGAGTGGAACGAGGACAGCTGCGACTATCTTGCTATGCCTTTCATGGCAGAGGCATACGCCGCGAAAAAGTACGCCTTCGTGTCCGACGTTATGCGCCTTGCCGTGCTGGAGCAGTACGGCGGCGTGTATTTCGACACCGACGTGGAGGTGCTGCGGGACATTTCGCCGCTGCTGGATGACGAAGGATTCATTGGATTTGAGAACGATCAGTATGTTGCCTCCGGTTTGACCATCGCCGCTGAGGCCCACCATCCGGTGATTCAGGCGATGATCGAGGAATATAAAAAGCTGCACTTTGCCGGTGCTGATGGCAGCGTCACGCCCGTGGGTTGCCCGCATCTCAATACGGACGTGATGGAGCGCTTCGGTCTTGTGCGCAACGGGCAGGAGCAGCTGGTTGCCGGGATTCACGTCTATCCGGCGGACTACTTCAACCCGCTGGACAGCGTAACAGGCAAGCTGACAAAAACGGAGAACACCTACTCGATCCACTGGTACTCTATGAGTTGGCTGCCGAAACGAAAGCAAATCCGAGCAAGAATCGGACGCGTTATACGCCGGATACGGAAAGAACTACGCCGCTGAGGGAGAGAAAATCATGCCAAAAGTCAGTGTCATCGTCCCGGTCTACAATGCCGAGAAGTATTTGCAGGAGTGCGTGGACAGCATTCTTCGCCAAACGCTCGCAGATCTTGAGCTGATCCTTGTGGACGACGGCTCCACGGACACCAGCCCCGCTCTCTGTGATCGGTATGCGGAGCAGGATGCGCGGGTGAAGGTGATCCACAAGCCCAACGGCAGAGCTGCGTCCGCACGCAATGCCGGACTCCGTGCCGCCTCCGGGGACTACGTGGCCTTCGTGGATTCGGATGACTGGGTCTCACCGAAGATGTATGAAAAAATGTTGGACACCGGCGCGGATGTGACGCTGTGCGATTATGTGCGTTTTCAGGGTAAAACGGAGACGCCCTTTACCCAGCCCAACGTGAATGCAGGCTTTTATGATAAGGCACAGATGCGGGAGAAAATATATCCCCATCTGGTCATGGACGGCATCGAGTACCCCATTACCATTTCAAACTGGGCGCTGCTTATCAAGCGGGACATCATTGTTAAAAACCAGCTTTCCTATCGGGAGGATATTCATATTAGTGAGGACGCCCCCTTTGGTTCTGAGGTGTTGTATTGCGCGAACTCTTTTGCCTACCTGAAAGGCGAACAATTCTACCATTACCGTACAACGGAAGGGTCGGTATCCCAGACGTATAAGCCTTGGTGGTGGGACAGCTATCTGAAAATCAACGAGGAGACGGAAAACTTCTTCTCCAAGTGCGAGGACTACGATTTTACCCAGCAGATCAAGTCCAACATGTTCTATCTGGCCAGAGCGAAGATTTATTACATCCTGTGCAATTCCGCGCTGACTCGGCGGGAGCAGAATCGGAAGGTAAAGGCCGTTATGAACCATCCCCGCGTAGTGCGCATGATGAAAGGATTTGATGTTAGTCCGTATCCGATTCAATTCAAGATGCTGTACTGGTCGATTCGCTATCGGTCGATAGGGCTGAGAAGATTGGTTAGCCTTTGCTCAAACGTCACCACCCTTTTCAGACGGACTCATTAGGCCGCTTTTAGGAGGGACACAATTGAGGACTCCTTTGATCTCCGTGATTATACCAGTCTACAATGTTGAGAAATACCTTCGCCGCTGCTTGGATAGTGTTATTGCGCAAACATATCAGAACCTTGAGATCATCTGTGTTGATGACGGCAGCATCGATGATTCAGGAAAAATTTGCGATCAGTACGCTGTGCGGGACGCACGCATAAAAGTAATTCATCAAGAGAATCAAGGACTGAGTGCCGCGCGCAACAGAGGCTTAGATGCAGCAGAAGGAGAGTATATTGCATTCGTTGACAGCGATGACTATATTCTGGAAGACATGTATAAAAAGATGTTGGACAAACTTCTGAATTATAATGTCGATCTCTGCGTGTGTCAGTGGCAATATGAGTTTTCTGATGGTAGGCAGGTAGTCAAAAGGAAGAATATAGACCCAACGATCTATGGTCGCAAAGCCTCTTTGGAGTTTGTCCGCTTCCTTTACATGGGCAACTATGAAAACGGTGTGGTTGTCGCCGCATGGAACAAGCTCTACCGCAGGGCACTCCTTGACAAAATCCGCTTTGAGGGGAGAATCCACGAGGATGAAGCCTTTTGCGGAAGAATTATGGCAAAGAACATCTCGGTGTATGTTATGGAAGAACAATTCTATGTATATGCGCAGAACGGGGATTCTCTGACCAACAAACCTTTCTCCGCCAATAAGTTTTTCTTCTTGGATGCACTGGCTGAACGAAGAGAACTCTTCAAGAGCGATGCGTTCATTCGTCAAGAGACGGAACTGCTATATTGCAACATGTACATCGAATACTGCCTGAGAGCGAGAAAAGAAGGTGTGACGATTACGCATCCGGAAAAGTATCGTCAAATATTCCGGCAAATGTTCTCCAGCTTGCGCAGAGACGGCAAAGCCGGTATGAAGTTTAGGCTTCGGATGATGCTGTTTTCTTTCTCGCCAAGCCTGTACAGGCATATTACCAAGCAATAACTGAGGTAACTTATGGAGATTAGTGTTATTGTTCCTGTTTACAACAAGGAAAAGTATATCAGAAGGATACTTGGTGATATATCTAATCAATCTTTTGAGGACTTTGAGTGTATCATTGTTGATGATGGTTCAGCGGACTCGTCTGGTGAGATTTGCGATGAGTTTGCCGCGAAGGATAGGCGCTTCTGCGTCCAGCATGTTCCAAACGGCGGCGTATCCCGTGCGCGGAATATCGGCCTTACAAGAGCGACTGGGAAATACGTTACCTTCATAGATGCAGACGATCACATTGAACCTGATTACCTGATGCAGCTGTATACGGATATAGAGAGCAGTCGAGCGGATATGGTGGTTGCCGGTCTGGAAAAGTTTTGGGAAGATGGTCACCCGCCCTTCACCACCGAAGTCCCATATGATGGAGTGCGATCCATAAAGCAGTTAATGCCTGAGTTCGCGCAGGTTCAAAAACGCACGGGTATTTATGGATACGGCTGCGGCAAACTGATACGGCGAGACCTGATAGCGGATGTTCGTTTTTCAGAATGGCTTCGATTGGCGGAGGACTTTGAGTTCTATCTTCGCCTTTATCCCAAAGTTAAGACCATTTATTTTGAGGCATCTTGCAAGTATTATTACCTTCAGGAAGCAGATAACTCATCGGCAATCATTGATAGTGGGAAGATTGATTACGTTGCGCAGCTCAAAATCAACCTGTCCTACAGAAAATTTCTTCGGGACATCGGATTCTATGACGGAGACAATCGAAAAACTGTGGATGCTTTGGTAGCCAATTACGCTTTCTTTAGCATTTTTCATTGCGTGCGAGAAGAGATACCGGAAAGGGTGAAAGCTGTTCATGACTTGCTAATGGAAAGCGAAGTTCTCGCTAAGGCTGGGGGCTTTTTCAAATCGGGTATTCTTTTTTGCGTCCGCCATAATCTCGGTAATCAGGCGAAAGTGATGATGCGAACCTATGATGTTTTGCGAGGACTGAAAAGGAGACTGTGATATGCCGTATTTTACAGTTTTTACACCGACATATAATCGCGCTTATATTCTGCCAAAACTGTATCAATCCCTTCGTGAACAAACCTGTATGGATTTTGAGTGGATGATCGTGGACGATGGTTCTACCGACGACACCGGCAAGTTGGTCGCGCAGTGGGAAGACCAGAATAATGGATTTGATATCCACTATTACAAGATCCAGAACGGCGGGAAACCACGTGCAATCAACTTTGGCATCACCAAGGCAAATGGCGATTTTTTCTTTATGGTGGATTCGGATGACCGCTTGACTACAGACGCCGTTCAAAAAATGCTGCTGTGGTGCAAGGAGATTGAGGACGATCCTACCTTCGTCGGCGTAGGCGCGGCGCGCGGATATCCTGACGGAAGTTATTTGAAGGGAACTGCGCCGCGCACCAACGAACACGGTTATGTCGATGCCACCAACTTGGAACGAAACAAATATGACTTGGATGCGGATATGTGCGAGGCCTATAAGGTCTCTGTTTTTCGGCAGTTTCCCATGGCAGAGTGGCCCGGAGAAAAGTTTGCTCCGGAGCAGATCGCACTCAACGAGATCGCTTTGAGTGGATATAAGATTCGTTGGCATAAGGATATCATAAACATATGTGATTATTTGGAGGATGGCCTCACAAAAGGCTGGCGTGCGCTGGTCAAAAAGAACCCCATGGGATATGCAATGATGTATAACCACATGCTGAAATATCCGAATTTGAGTATCCGGGAGAAGTATTTTGCGGCTTGCCAGCAGATTGCTCTATCTATTATAGGGGAGCACCCGGGGTATATTTGGAAGAGCAATCGTTTCGTGTACACTATGCTGGCTTTGCCTGTGGGAACAGTGCTCTCCGTTAGAAGAAAGAGACAATTTCGTGAGGACTAAAGCATGATCAGTGTGATTATTCCTATCTATAATGCGGCGATGTATCTGCCGGAAATGCTTCGTTGTCTATCGGAGCAGACAGTGCGAGACATTGAAATCATTTTGGTCAATGATGGCAGTACGGATGAATCTGCTGATATCTGCTTGGCTGCCGCGCAAGAGGATCCGCGAATCTGCTATGTTTATCAGGAGAATGCAGGCGTTTCTGCGGCGAGGAATCGTGCGCTGACAAAGGCTTCTGGGGACTATATTGCTTTCTTAGACGCCGATGACAGCATTGACTCCACCTACTTTGAGCAACTGTTAGGCACATGCGTCAGCGCAGATATTTCCATCTGCGATGTGTCCGTTGAAACAAGGAGTGGCAGGAGACTTTCGATCTTTTCTGCTGGAGATCAGAGGCTAACGGCCCTGCGTGCCATGGAACTTTTGTTGACAAGGCAGAAAATTAACTCAGGTCCGTGCGGCAAGATGTTCCGGCGAGAGATTATTGCGGACTTACAGTTTCCTCCGTTAAAGGCCTACGAGGACATTTTGTTTGTCCGTGACGCTTTTGCGCGGGCAAATATCGTCGCATCAACGTCACAAACGGCATATCACTATTATCAAAATTCCGGGAGTGCGATGGACCAGCAACGAAAGACACCGTCTCTTGATGTGGTTGCGGCAACAACAGATTTGATGGAGTATATCGTCGGACACTCAGAGCTTGACCCGAGATGCTTTTATATCACAGTATCGCATCTTTATCAGTATGTATTGGGGCTAGACAGGAGTATACCGAGAGGAAATGAATTTGTACATGCGGTCAGGCGATTGTACCGCAAGTTTTGGACATGCATTGTGAAATGCCCAGCATTTCCGTGGAAAGAAAAAATTCTGTATCTGCTGTTTGCCAGCGGACTAAGGTAATTATTAAGAAGATTTGATATGGTTATTTCTTTTGAAGCACGGCGTTTTAGCACAGCTCGTGCACAAATTATGGGGTACGCAATGCTTTGCATTGTTTTCTTTCATAGTTCATTCCCAATAGCTGAAACATCCTTATTCTATGCAATTAAAAATCTTTGTGATATCGGCGTAGACATATTTCTGTTTGTGTCGGGAATCGGAATCTGGTTCTCTTTAAATAAGCATGCCAATGTAGCAGCATATGTTCAAAGAAGATGCTTGAGAATTCTACCAGCATTTTTGATTGTAAACACGCTGTGGTTTTTGGTAATGGATTTTGTTTTATACCATGCACCAATTTGGACGTTCATCAAAGATATTACTACACTTAGCTTTTGGCTGGACGGAAAACTTACCACATGGTATTTGTCGTCGTTGCTGATTCTTCAAATTATGTCTCCAATCATTATACGATGGATTAAAAAGCGCTACAGATATCTTGCTGTTGCGGTATTATTTCCCGTATTCTTTGCTGTAACTATTCGGTTCACCCTGTTAAATAACATTTTTGGGCATCTGCTGATAATAATTTGCAGAATCCCTATATACATATTGGGCCTATTTTTCGGGAAATTCGTCGAGGAGAATAAAGTAATTAAAGTGAATCTGCTCTTAATTGCTATCGTCTTTTCTGTATCTGTAAGCATATCTTAGATTGCAATTGGCGCTACAAATGCCTACTTGCCGTTTGTAATAAAATATTTCGCGTACTGCCCACTTGCGATTATCATATCCGGGATGCTAACTTTTGTTACACCGCTTAAGATTACTGCTTTTTTTGGTAGGCATAGCTTGGAGATTTATTTACTACACGAAAAGGCATTGTGGTTTATAGAGAATTTAACACGAATAGCTCTTCCTGCGGTATATGTAAAATCTGTTGTTAAAATTGGGCTTAACTTGCTAGCGATATTAGCAACCATAGTTGGAACAATTATTCTCAAATGGCTTTGTACGAAATTCGAAGATAAGGTAATACATTAAAATGAAAAATGTTTTTTTATATGCCCATGGGGGTAGCGAAAACCATGGATGTGAGGCGATTGTTCGCTCAACAATCGCCCTGCTCCGGGGCAAAAACCAGTATGATTTTACATTGATATCGAAAAGGCCAATGGAAGATGCTGCCTATGGAATTGATCAGATATGCAGCGTCATACAGGAGCAGACGTCCTACTCTCGGTTCAGTGCAAGCTTTGCTAAAGCGTATCTGCATCTGAAATTAACACATGACTATATTCCGATGGACGAGCTGTATTATGAAAAGGCGTTTAGCCATATCCGCAAGGGTGATGTTGCGCTTTCTATTGGCGGCGATAACTACTGCTATGCGGATGTCCAGCGCTATATCATGATGCATGATATGCTGCTCCAGCGCGGTGCAAAGACGGTACTGTGGGGCTGTTCTGTTGAACCAGAACTTCTAAAGGACCCTGCCATCGCACAGGATATTTCTCGGTACAGCCTTATCGCAGCACGTGAGAGCATATCCTATGAAGCACTGCGAGCAGTCAATCCACATACGGTCTTGGTATCGGATCCTGCGTTTACGCTGGAAAGCTGTATTCCGCCTAGCCCAAAGGGCTTTACTGTTGGAAATATGGTCGGAATCAACCTGAGTCCCATGGTTATCGAAAAGGAAACTTCTCCGGGTATGGCAATGGCCAATTATCAGGTACTGATTGACTATATCCTCAGAGAAACAGACATGGGCGTCGCCCTGATTCCTCACGTGGTATGGGATTTTACTGATGACAGGATTCCTCTGCGAGAACTCTACCGGAAGTACCAGCATACCGGGCGTGTAGTCATGGTGGAGGACCACAACTGCATGGAGCTGAAAGGGATTATTTCTCAATGCAGCTTCTTCGTTGGTGCCCGAACCCACGCGACCATCGCTGCATATTCTACCGGTGTTCCGACACTGGTGGTGGGCTACTCCGTCAAAGCGCGCGGCATTGCCCGGGATTTGTTCGGCACGGAGGATGGCTACGTTCTGCCGGTGCAGCAGCTCAAGGAGAGCGATGAGCTGACCCAAACATTCGTTCGCCTGTATGAAAAGCGCGATGCCATCCGGACGCACCTCAACGAGACGATTCCCGGCTATATCGCCCGAGCCGACGAGGCACGCAAGGCATTGGAGGAACTTCTGCTTTTTTAGCATATCAATTCAAAAATGATGAGGTAAACTATGTCACGGCTGGAAAACTCGACAAAGAATATTTTCTCTTCTTTTGGGAACACGCTTTTATCAGCTGTTCTTGGGTTTATTTCAAGAACCGTTTTCATTCACACATTGGGAACAGATTACCTCGGATTAGCCGGGTTGCTCGGAAATGTTCTCGGATTTCTGTCTATTGGTGAACTTGGTATTGCAACAGCGATAGGTTTCAGCCTTTACAAACCGCTTGCAGAGAAGGACTATAAAACAGTTAGCTCTTTGATGTCTGTGTACAGGAAAGCGTATTCGATCATTGGCTCGATCGTAATGCTTTCCGGGATTGTTCTGTTTCTTTTTTTGGATTTCTTTGTCCCGCCAGAAGAGCAACCGGCAGAGACAAGCTTTGCTTATTTTGCGTTCCTGATTAATACGGTTGTAAGTTATTTTCTGGCGTATAAGACAACGCTAATTTCGTCTGATAACCAAGCATTTCGGCTTGTACCAATCAACATGTCGGTAAATATTGTTCAGACGATTGTTCAAGTGGTTGTCCTCATCCTTAGCGAGAGTTATATTCTGTACTTAAGCATTCAGATTGTTTGCTCTATCGTTCTAATGGCGATTCAGAACATATACATTTCCAGAAGCTATATTGATGTTGATTTCAAATCGAAAGAAAAGCTTCCTGATGGGAAGAAAACGGAGATAAAACGAAATGTTTCGGGCTTGATAATTGCCAAGATTGGAGATTATCTGGTGAATTCAACAGATAACCTGATTATCACAAAGCTGGCGAGTCTTGCTGCGACAGGAATTTATTCAAACTATCTCCTGATTAGGAATATGATCAACGGCTTCATTGGAACGCTCTTTGGCGGGATTACTGCCAGCCTGGGAAATGTGGTTGCTGTTGAAAACGATGAGAAGAAGTTGGAAGTATTTGATGCCATGTTCTTCTGCGCATTCCTGATTTACAGTACCGAAGCAGCCTGCTTTATGAGTCTGTATAACCAATTTATCGGAGATATTTGGATTGGGAGAAGTTATACATTCGGCACGGGAACGGTGGCGATTATTGTATTGAACAACTATCTTACAGGACTGAGAATTCCGCTTATTACCATGAAGAATGCTGCGGGAAAATATCTGGAAGATACGTGGATTCCGTTTGGATTTGCATCTGTCAATCTGGTTGCGTCTATTTTTCTGGCTAAGCCTTTTGGTGTTGCGGGTGTATTCCTTGGTACAATCATAGGCAGTTTGTTTACAGCGGATTGGTATAGGCCGGTTGTTATTTATCGCACGGTGTTTCACGCACCAGTGAAAAAGTACTTTGGAAAGTACTTTTTATATTTGACGGTTGGTATCGGCTATATTGTTCTCACCTATTGGCTAAATGCAAAAATCTGTCCTTCAAGCATCTATTTGAGCTTTGTGATCAGAGCAATGATTGCTGGATGTGTTCCAATACTGCTAACGTGTGCGCTGTTCCACAACACGAAAGAATTTGGTGTGGCAAAAGGCTTGCTTCTTCGACTGATCGGAGGAATCAAGAAAAAACTTAAAGTGAACAGAGGAAGAAAAAATGGGTAATCTCGTCAGCATTATTGTTCCGTGTTATAACGGAGAAGAGTTTGTTGACCGCTGCTTTGCCTCAATTCTGAGGCAAGACTATTCCCCTCTCGAAGTGATTGCAGTCAATGATGGATCAACTGACCGAAGTGAAGAACGTATTCGTGCATGGATTGAAAAATTCAAAAATGCAAGTATCAATCTAGTTTGCATTTCCCAAGAGAATAGAGGGCCTGGAGGGGCGACTAATAGCGGATTAAAGGTGGTTTCTGGCGATTTTCTAATGTTGCTTGATGTTGATGACGAACTGTTGGATTCCGCCATCTCGACAAAAGTTACTTTCTTGGAGAAAGAATTGGATATTGATGTTGTTCGCTCAAACGGCTGGTACAATCGAGAGACAGGAAAGAGCCTTTTTGTATATGATGGTGCAGAAAAAAACATGGAATATATTTTTGCTGCGCTAGTTGAGGGAAGAACCAACAACTGGGCGGGAAGTTATATGGTCAGAACCTCTGCGTTATTTGCTTTTTATCCAGACCGAGAAATTTATCAGTCTCGATATGGACAAAATCTGCAATTTTTGATGCCGCTGACCTATCGAAAGAAATGCGGGCTTATAGACGAACCACAGATGAACTACAATATTCAGGCGAATTCGCTCTCGCAGACATCGGACCAACAAGAATGCATGGCACGGACCTTGAGAAATGGGGAGGGATATCTTGATATCAGGCTTCACTTAATAGAACAAGTGATAAGAGACCCAGAGGAACGTCAAAAATATGTACAAATAGCGAAAGTAGCATATCACCGATCTGTATTGAATAGAGCAGTAAGCCTAAGGGATAAGGTGGTTACAAGAGAAGCATATGGTAATTTGAAAAGGGACCATGCATTAACAATCAGTGATACAATAGAGTATTGCGCCATGTTCTGTCCGTGTGTTGTTTTCCCCTTACGGTGCATAAGGAAGCTCACACGTGTCCTGAAAAAAGGAAACGCGGGAAGGAGGGCTACACATGAACATCACACAAATTCTTGATTCCTGCACCGGCTGCGGGGTGTGCGCTGCGGTTTGCCCATCAGCGGCTGTCGAAATGCAGCCGGATGCGCATGGCTTTTTGCGCCCTGTCGTTGATGACGCAGCGTGTACCGACTGCGGCCTCTGCACCGGAAAATGTCCGGTTTCCGTTTTGCCGCAGACCTCGGCGCATACGGAGGTTCTAACCGGCTACGCCAAGGACGGAACGCTCCTGCCCCGATCCTCGTCCGGCGCGATCTTTCCCGTATTGGCAGCGGAGATCATCCGCAGAGGCGGCCTTGTGTTCGGCGCGGCCTTTGACGGACAGTTCCATGTGATACATACTGCCGCTGAGAGCGTGGAGGAGCTTTCTGCGCTTTGCAGCTCCAAGTATGTCCAAGGCCGCATTCCAAGCGACTGCTATTCACAGGTCAAAGCGGCGCTGGCCGTCGGTCGCTGGGTTTATTTTAGCGGAATGCCGTGCCAGGTCGCAGCGCTGAAAAGCTACCTTGGTCGGGACTATGAGACTCTGATCACGCAGGACACAGCCTGTCACAGTGTCCCCTCGCCTCTGGTGTGGGGCGAATATAAAGCAGAGTTGGAGAAGCAGTATGGCGGCAAGCTGACCGCGTTCTCCTTCCGCAACAAAGCAAATGGCTGGGAGGCGTACCATATTCACGCCGCATTTGATAACGGTAGAGAGTTCGCCCAGCCCGCTGCCGAAAGCCCCTATCAGCGCGGTTTTATCAAGGGACTGTACTCCCGCAGCTCCTGCTTTGTATGCAAGTTCAAAGGGATCGAGCGTTGCAGCGACATCACGCTTGCGGACTATTGGGGCGTCAAGGGAATTCAGCCGGACGCCTACAATCCGCAGGGCACATCCCTCGTTTTGATTCACAGTGAAAAGGGACGCAGCCTGCTGGAAGGCTGCAAGGATCAGCTGCAACTCCAGCCCGCAGCCAAAGACGCGTTTGCCTTTAACCCAGCGGTGCTTGCACCCATTCAAAAGCCCGCCCGCTATGATGAATTTTGGGAGGGCTACGGTCAAACGTCCTTTGCCGATTTGGTATCTGCCTGCTGCGAACCGACGAAAGAAGAACTGGCGCAGGAACGCCGGAGCAAGAGCCTTCTGGCCCGCGTCATGCGCCGCCTGAAACGATAACACACGATGCTTCGACAAATCTACGCAATGAACCCATGGACGGTGTGCATTTTGCTGCTGTCCCTGCTCCTTCTCTGGCCCGTGCTCTGCCAGCGGGTCGGGGAACGGAGACGAGTGCTTCTCAACACCGCGCTCGCCTGCGCGGCTACGTTCATCATCCTCTACGCCACCATTCTGAATCGCACACCCGGCAACTACGAACTCATCCTCACGCCCTTCGCCGCGCTTTCCGCTGCCCGCCAGCAGCCGGAGCTCTACCGCGCGATGCTGATGAATGTGTTTCTCTTCTTCCCGCTGGGGCTGACGCTTTCCAATGCCCTGCCGCAGAAGTGGCACCGTTGGGGCAGAATCATCCTCACGACGCTCGTCGGCTGCGCGCTCAGCGCGGGAATCGAGTACGCGCAGTACCGCTGCGCGCTGGGGCTTGCGGAGACGGACGACGTGATCTGCAACACGTTGGGCGCGTTCATCGGTTCCACCTCGCTGCTTGCCGCTCACGCCATCGAAAAACACAAAGAAAGGGCTTGGCACACGAACATGACCCTGACCACCACCGAAACACAATTCCTGCATATCGCCAGAGCTGCTATCTCCGGCAGCGACCTGCCCATCGAAAAGGTGGACTGGCCTGCCATCTTTACGCTGGCCAATCAGCAGAAGCTGCTGCCGATCCTCTTTGAGGCTGCCCGCGCAACGCCTGCCGCCGGGGAAAACGCTGCGCTGTTCGCTGTGACCAAGCAACAGGTCATTGGGCAGGTGTTGAACCAAACCGTGCGCTCGGCGGAGTTTGCTGACCTCTATCACAAACTCCGCGCCGCAGGACTGCACCCCATCGTGGTCAAGGGGCAGCTTTGCAGCCGCCTGTATCCGTTAAAGGACCACCGCATCAGCGCGGACGACGATCTTCTGATTCCAGACGGCGAGTTCATGGCCTGCCACGAACAGCTTCTTACGAACGGTTTGACCACCGACACGCCTGTGGACGAGCTGGCAACGGCGGACGAGGTGTCCTACACAAAAGAAGGCAGCCCGCTTTACATCGAGCTGCACCGACATTTATTTGATTCTGCCGAGGATGCGCATGACGAGCTGAACCATTTCTTCACCGACATCAATCCCGTCGAAACCGACGGCTTTCTGGCCATGCCGCCCCACGAGCATCTGCTGTACCTGCTTCTGCACGCCTACAAGCACTTTGTCCGCAGCGGCATCGGGGCGCGGCAGTTTTGCGACATTGGCCTGTGGGCGCGGGCGTATCATGCGGAGATCGACTGGCAGCTTCTGCATGAGCAGTGCGAGAGCGTTCACGCGGCGACCTTCGCCGCGGCGGCGTTCCGCATTGCCAGAGACTATCTCGGCATTGACTTTGACCTGCCCATGCCTTGGGATGCTTCCATCGACGTAGAGCCGCTGCTGCACGACAGCCTCTGCGGCGGTGTGTACGGCTCCAACGACCTGACGCGCCTCCATTCCTCCACCGTCACGCTGAATGCCGTGAAAGCCAGCCGGACGGGGGCGAAGAGCAGCGTCCTGCGGACGGTGTTCCCCAAGCGCGAGTATCTGGAGCGGCGCTACCCGTACCTCAAAAAGCGCCCGTACCTACTGCCGGTGGCGTGGGTGCAGCGCATTGCGCACTATGCCAGTGAAAAGCAGTCCGGCGCAGACAGCAGCGCATCCGGCTCCATCAAGCTGGGAAAAGAGCGGATCGAGCTGATGAAGCGGTATGGAATTATGGACTGATAAAAAGACATTGCGGGGCGCTGCAGCGCTCCGCAAACAATTCTATCCTTGCAGTTTTGAAAGGAATTTGGACAGGAAACCGCTGTCACACAGCTTGTATTTTTTCACACCTAATGATAAAATAGTTCTAAACGATCCGGATCGCATTTTGCTGCAGCCGGCAAGGAGGGAGTCCTGTGAAAAAGAGCAGCACAGATACCTGCTGCCTGACTTTACCGTTAAAACTGGAAAAGTAGCAGGAGGACCGTCTTGCCAAGCGCTTTGAGATCGCGCGGCAGCTCTAACTGCTTTAGGTGGGGTGGAGTAAACAGTAGGAGGAATTTCAAGTGCTTATTGATGAACTTAAAAGGAGAAAGATTATAATATCCCTCCGCCCACTCAAGCCAAATGATCTCGCAGCAAACTGGGAAATAAAAGCAATCATCGAAAATCCAGACATTTTTGATGATTTCTTTGGAAAATACCCGCTAAATGGGATAGAAACTCTTGACGACTACTACCAATACCTCTTAGCCCGTAAACTTCAAAGTTTATCGGTGGCAATTTCTGAAATTGTGCATGATGAGCATAAAACTGTCATCACCGCGCTCTCCAATGCTGCCCGCAATAGTGTGAAGTCTATTCAGTATAAAAATGTGATAAAATTTATTGACAATAATATTGATGATGTCTTTCACGCCCCGTATGCTGCAAATGATATTCGCTCCGTCACACTCGACTTGATTGCAAAGTGGAATCCGGGAGTATGCAGCTCTTCTCTGGAATATATATGCGATCATTTCGGTCATTACATTGTCGAGCGATTTGAAGAATTTGAGAGGCTCTTCGAACAAAAGCCTGAGCTTTTCGAAATAGTATTTCACTCAGGTAAATTGGACGACGTTTCCTCATTTTGGTTCGAAAAAGTTCTTGATATCTGGTGCTATATTCTTAATAAGAAAAGTAGTAAATTAAGAAGCATAGTTGAAAAGTACATACCCATCTTATTCAGTGGCGTTGTTTCTCTCGCAGAAACAGCAACAATAGATAACGTCCTGCACATTTATATACAAGCGGCTCCATTTTATCAGTTCCTGATAAAAATCAGAAGCCCATTGGCGAATCAATTTATGCCAATTTTCAAGAATATCGACGCACTTCTTAATCAGAATATCTGCGAAAAAGGGGCATCCTTTTCGTTTACCATCCCTGTTGGAGAAATAGTCGAAAATTGGAAATCACTGCAGAATTGGGAGGAACGCTTACTGGCTCTTACCCACGATCGCTCAAACGTTGATGGATATTATCACTATGTGAGCAGACTTTCAGATAAAAGAAAATCAAATTATCCCATAACGAACCTAGCGCTCACAAACATCCCAATTGACGACTATTATACCGAGAACCATCAACTGTGGCTTTCCTTTCAGAAATCCGTTGAAACCGCCTCGATATTTCGCATATTGCAGGAAACCAGAACAGCAAGCGACTATTTCTCCCTTATTTCATCAGCAATAAAGTACATTTCCGAAACTTTGCAAGTCAAAGACGCAGGGATGGAACAAGATGTTGAGCTGTTGGTCTCTATGATACAAATTGTGGTCAGAAATCTGAAGGCAGATACGATGATTGTCCATTCCTTGTGCTATGGGGCTGAAATGTTTGCCTGTTCATTCTCTGAAAAGCTACTAAGGGTATTTTATCGTCACCTTACAAAGGATCGCGAATATATTCCAAGCAATAAGGCGACCTTGGGGCAATTGTTCAGTGAAAACAATGATGATATCGTAAACATTTTTGGATTGGAACACATAAAGAATCTGTCCTTCTTTTTGATGAAGACGCCGCAGACAAATATAGGGTATAATATGCGAAATAACCTTGCCCATTGGTCAGATTTATCAGTAAATGCTCTAACGCCAATGCATTTAGCGCAGTTGCTATGGTTATTCACAGACATCATGAATACCATATTTTGGCATTTACTGAGCGCAACATTGGTGCAGGACGAAAGTAACACTCCAAAATAGTACAATCTTTCCACCCTCACGAAAGGGCCCAGACGACCACGACCGGATACATTTACATTCTCACGAATCCCTCCTTCCCGCAATATGGGAAGCTCGGCTATGCCACGGATGTAAAGCAGCGGCCCGCGGAGCTGAACCGCAGCACGGCGGTCCCCTTTGCGTTCCGGGTGTACGCCACCTACGAGGTGGATTCCGCCCTCTCGGACAAGAAGCTCCACTCCATTCTGGACAAGCTGAACCCCGATTTGCGTTCTGCCGAAGAAGTGGACGGCAAGCGCCGCATCCGGGAATTCTATGCCATGCCGCCGGAGGACGCTTACGCGATCCTCGAGGCGATCGCGGAGATCAACGGCTTCCACCACCGTCTGAAAAAATGGAAGGTGACGACAACAGCGCAGAGGACGAGGCGCTGGCCCGGCAGATCGAGGAGCAGCACCGGGAACGGGTCTCCCCGTTCGCATTTTCCAAATGCGGCATTTCCGAGGGAGCGGAGTTGGAATTCTGCTGCCGCGGGAATGAACATACCGGCGAGCGCTGCACCGTCGCCGACGACAAGCATGTGCGCTTTCAGGACGAAATATGGTCCCTGACCGCACTGGCGAAGCATCTGCTGGGGACCCGGAATTCGGTCGCCGGGCCTCAGTATTTCAAATACAACGGCGCGTGGCTGAACGCCATCCGCAGGCGGCTGGAGAACCGGGAGTAAAGCCGCATCAGACATTCTGTCATCCCTGCAAACGTCAAATTATTCTACACAAGAGGTCCCCCATGCTGCCCGTAAACGAATCCGACTGGAAGCTGTTCCGCAAAAGGCTGCCGGAGTGGCAGGAGCGCTGCATGGAGCAGCTGGCCGAATCCTACGCGGCCCTGCTGGCCGGGCCCGGCAAGGCATCCGACAAGTTCTGGGAGCTGGAGAAGAGGCTTCGCAAGGACAAGAAGCGCGTCGGTGTCGTGGCCGATGTCAGCCGCTCCGAAATGTACTATAACCTGCTCTATCTGCTGGATGACAAGACCATCACGCTCGAGGACCTCGCAGGCTTCAGCCCCGACCTGCGGGAGCGGCTGGCCATGATCGCGCGAGATCACTTTGTGTGAAGGCTCCCTCATATAACATAAAGACGGAGGGCTGCGGCTTTATGCTGTGGCCCTCCGACCATACCACGCAAACTATGCAAAGCGGCTGCGCTCCGAAACCGGGGCGCAGCCGTTCCTTTTCCCTATTTTGTAACGTTTTCAATGTAGCGCATGAGGATCGCCGCAACCTGTGCGCGGGTGGCGCTTCCCTGCGGCTTGAGCCAATCGCGGCCGTCGTATTCGCGGCTGCCGCCGATGATGCCCTCCGCCACAACCCAGCGCATGGCATCGCTGGCATAATCCGACACGGCGTTCGCATCCGGGAAGCCGGACAGATCAGCACGCTCCGCGGACGCAGCGCCAACCTTCTGCGCATAGCGGAACAGGATCGCCGCTGCCTGCTCTCGGGTTACGCGGCCATTCGGATCAAACTTACCGCCGCCGATGCCGTTGACCACGCCGTTCTCCGCTGCCCATGCGACAGCCTGCGTGTACCACTCGCCGCCCGGAACATCCGTAAAGGGGTTGGCAGCAGCCTGCGGCTGTCCGGCATAGCGCCAGAGGACCGTCACAAGCATCGCGCGGGTCATGCTGCTCTCCGGCTCAAAGCTGTATTCGCCTGTGCCGTTCATAAGACCATTGTCGTAAGTATACCGCACGGCCGAGGCATACCAGCTGTCCGGGCTGGCATCCGTATAGGGGGCTGTTGTCCAAACCGCTGTGGGGTAGCTTAAAGTTTGATCAAAAACTGTCGGTCCCCATCCGGAGGTTCCTTCCCGGTAATAAAACACCATGCCGGGAATCGCAGCAAAGTCACTTATTGCATTGCTGTCAGCGAAGCTAAGCCAGCCGATTTCAGGCAAGTCTCCCATAAAATAGACGTGCTTGAGTGAAATACAGCCAGAAAAGGCGCGCTCACCGATTGTTTTAACGCTCTCCGGAAACACGATCTCACGCAGTGCGGCACAGTCTCTAAAAGCGGAAGAATCTATTGTTAATAAGTTCTTAGATAGTCTGACTTTGCTAAGATTCTTGCAGCCGTCAGAATAGTAAACTTCTAATACGCTGTCCGGCATCCAGATTTCCGTCACACCGTCATGTTCATGAAATCCGTTTACAATCCGCGTTCCATCCTGCAGGACATACTTCCCGCGGAAGCCCCCCGGGCACTCTTTAAACTCCAGGTTTCCGGATAAATTCTTTGTCGTGTATAACCCGCCATAGGAATCCGTAGAATAAAAACGATTATTCGGCTCCACCTGAAACCCGCGGAAATTAGGGCTGCCCAAGCTGATGCACCTTTCAATGTTCACCGTAGATTTTGGAATGGTAAGCCCGGTCAGATTGGGGCAATCCGCAAATGCTCTCTCATCGATTCTGTAAAGAGAGTCAGGCAGTGCAACATCGTGGACTAAGGAGCCTTCAAACGCTCCCTCACCGATTTCTCTCGTCATAGCACGGACTTCATAGCTTCCGGTTCTGCCCGCAGGGTACCGAATAAGCTTGGTATCCCGATATAGGGCCCCTGCCTCATCGATCTTATAAAAAGTGTTATATTTACTCAGATCAAATTTTGTAAGACTTATACATCCTGCAAAAGCACTTCCGGAAATATAATTTACATTACCCGTGATTTTGATATCTTTCAGGCTTGAGCAGTTTTTGAATGCATTCTCATAAATAGCTGAGGCCGAAAACAGATTTACACTTTCGAGCCGGGTACAGTTTTCAAATGCTCCGCTTGGGATTTCAAACATACCAGCTTTCAGGGTCACCTTTCGAATATAATCGCTGTAATCGGAAAAGCGGACCTTCATGTCGTAACCTTGGACCATATCTCCATCGCCTTCAAAGGTCAAAGCGCCGGTTTCCTTGTTGATCACGGCTACACATGTATCCGTACACGAAAGACGGATCTCCTTGTCAGTTTCTGTCACCTCCGCAGCGGCGGCAGTGGGGAATGCCGGAACGAGAAGCGCACAGGCCATTACGACACACAGCAGGAGCGCAAGCAGTCTCTTTTTCATGATCGTTCCCTCCAAAAGTCAGTCAGACAGCACCGTACCCTCGCTTCGCCGTCTGCCGCTTTTAGTATACAACGTACTGCATAAAAAGTAAATAATAAATTACAGACTTTTGGGCATAGCATCCAAGAATGTTAAACTATGGCTATCAGCCAGAATCGCAAAACCGGGGCCGGCTCTTTCGAGCCGGCCCCGGTCGCATTTTTCCCGTCAGATTCAGTTCATTTTCTGGAACAGGTAGCAGTAGGAATAGTTCCAGCGGGTCAGATAGAACGAGCCGTTAGAGTAGCGCAGGTAGGCATTGCCGAAGCCGAGACGGTTATACCAGTACGAGACGCTCGTGCCGGACGTGCTGATGCGCAGAGAGGAATTGCCGGACTTATAGAGGTAATACGTCGTCGTGCCGCTCTGGAAGCTGAAACAGCCGTTGGAGTAATCCCAGAGCATGCTCTCGGTCACGTCGGAGGTGATCCGGCCGTTTTCGATGGTGACGGCCTGCGCACCGATCGTCGTGCCGTCGTGCGTCATGGCATAGTAGCCGCCGCCGGCGTAGACCGTGAGAACGTAGCGGCCGCCGGACGTAAGCCTGCTCACGGAGTCATAGGTCGCGGTCTTCACCGGTTCGGAGTAGCTATCGCCGCAGGCGGAGCAGGTGTAGACGTAATTGCCGTTTTTCTCCGTGCGGACATAGCTGTGGCCCGTTGCCGGGATCGCCTCGGTGTAGCTTTCGCCGCAGGCGCAGGCATGAGTGCGGACGCCGGGCGTCGTGCACGTCGCCGCCGTGGTGACGGTGGCCGTGTAGGCATGGGCGTGGACCGTGACGGCATAGCGCACGCCGCCGATGACGGTGCGGGTCGCGCCCTCGGCCACGCCGGTGAACGTCACGTCATACCCGGCGGATTCTGCGCGATAGAGCTGCCACCGCTCGTTCGCGTTCGCATTGCCGGGATAAGCGCCCGCAAACGTTGTGCTGTAGCGGTCGAGATAGGTATCGCTGAAGCGGATGGAGAAGGCGCTGCCGAGATCCGTGATCGTGAGGACCTGCGGCGCAGTGGTCAGCGTCACGCTTGCAGAGCGGGTGCTCTCCGTGAGGTTCAGGTAACGGCCGTCCGCGCTCTGCACGGTGTAGCCGCCGGAGACCGCCGTGACGGTCCACAGGGCGTTCGACAGGTCGCCCGCCGTGCTATAGGCCGCGCAGGTCAGGCCGCTCACAGTGCCCGCACCATCCCAGGAGCTGTAGTACGTTGAGGCCGTCGCCGTCAGCATCCGGTCACCGCTCACGAGGAGGAACGTCCCCTCGGCAAGCTCCGTCACCTGCTGATAGCCGCCGGAGAGCGCCTCGATCGTCGTCGCAGCGACGGCGGGATCGGCGGACTCCGTCACAGCGGCGTCCTCGGTGTGGAACGTGTAGGTCTCGCCCGGCTGGAGCTTGACCTCGACCGTCGGCAGGATGGCCTCGGTGTAGGTATCGCCGCAGCGCGTGCAGGTGTAGATGCGGTCATTGCCGTTCTCGGTGCACTCGTAGGAGTGGCCCAGCGCGCTGACGACATGGCCCGTGCGGCGGTCGCCGCAGTTCCTGCAGGTATAGGTCGTGTAGCCGTCTTCCGTGCAGGTCGGAGCCGTCACAACGGCCTTGTAATCATGGCCGCGCGCAGCAACCTCGTCCGCCGTGTAATGGTCTCCGCAGCGCTTGCAGGTATAGGTCGTGTAGCCCTTCTCCGTGCAGGTTGGGGACGTCACAACGGCCTTGTAATCATGGCCGAGCGCAGGCGTCGTTTCGGTATAGGTGTCGCCGCAGACGGTGCAGGTATGGACGGTCTTGCCGCCCTCGGTGCAGGTCGCTTCGCTGCCGGAGACGGTGTAGGTATGGCCCGTGGCCGGGAGGGTCTCGGTGTAGCTGTTGCCGCAGCGCGTGCAGGTGTGCGTCACGGAGCCGTTTTCCGTGCAGGTCGCAGGAACGGTGGTCTCCGCATAATCATGGCCGAGCGCAGCCACTTCGTTCGCCGTGTAATGGTCGCCGCAGGCGGTGCAGGTGTAGGTCGTATAGCCCTTCTCCGTGCACGTCGGGGCCGTCACGGCGGCCGTGTAGCTGTGGCCGGTGGCCGGAGTCGTTTCGGTATAGGTGTCGCCGCAGGTCTCGCAGCGGTAGGTCGTCACGCCGTCCCCGGTGCAGGTCGGGGCGGTCCGGCTGACCTCCTGATAGCTGTGGACATGGTCGGCCTCGACCTCGATGACATAGCGGGTGCCGCCGATGACGTAGTACGTCGTACCGGCAGCCACGCCGGTGAAGCGGACCTCCGTCATGGGAGCCGTGCCGGTCTGGACCGTGCCGGAAGCGGCGGCGCGGGTAAACGTCGCGCCGTCATAGCTGCCCCAGGCGATCTCGGACAGCTGCCACCAGTAGTTGCGCGCCGTCGTGAGGGCGACCTGGATGTAGCGGAAGCTCTCGACGGAGGACGGGACGGCGTAGGTCTTCGTCACAGCCGTGCTGCGGCTGCTCGTGAACGTGCCGATCGTCGTCCAGGTACGGCCGTCGGCCGAAAGCTGGACATTGGCGTTCGTGCAGTAGTCGCCGTGCGCCGGAGCACTGATCTGCACGGCGTCAAAGCGGACCTCCGCGCCGAGGTCGACACGGGCATACATGCCGGACGTCTGGCTGCTGGTGGACCAGTAGTAGGTGGAGGTGTCGCCGTCGATAAGTTTGGAGGCGACGCAGTTGTAGCCGCCGTCCGTATAGCCAGGGACGGAGGCCGAGGCGCTGGCGGAGTAGGACACCTTCGTGCCCGTGCCCTGCACCACGGTCAGCTCGCCGCGCGCGATGGTGGCATCGCCCGTGTGGGTAAAGCTCTGCTCACCGTCGAGCGTGTAGGCCTCGGTCGTCTTGCCGGTCTTGACGGAGACATATTCGCGCGGCAGAAGCTCGGAATGCTGCTCGCCGCAGCGCGTGCAGGTGTAGATCGTGTCGCCCGCGTCGTCCGCCGCGGCATAATTGTGGCCGAGGGCGGGAACGGTCTCGGTGTAGCTATCGCCGCAGTCGGCGCAGGTATAGGTCACGCTGCCCGCCTCCGTGCAGGTCGCAGCCGTCGAGGCAGTCTGACGGTAGTCGTGGCTCTGCGCGGGAGGATCGGTGTTGATGGAGCCGTCGGCGTTGAAGCCGCCGGGCACGACGGACGTGTCCATGCCGCTTGTGTAGGCGCCGTCCATGGCGAGGCCCATGGCGCGCAGCGGCAGGCGGATCTTCTTGGCTTCCTGCGTCTGCGTCTCTGCGCCGGGATAGTCGCTCCACATGCAGAACATGCCGCCGATCACGGAGGAAGCACTCAGGCTCGTGCCGCACACCTTATAATTGCTCCAGTTGGCGGCATAGGTATAACCATTGTCGAAGCTGTCGTTCTTGCCGAGGACATAGTAGAAGTCGCCTGTCGTGTTGATAATACGGAAGCCATCCGAGGCAAGGTTGGCCGCCGTGCGGGGCGTGTAGCCGCTCCAGCCGCCGGACCAGTAGCACACGACGATGTCGCGGTCGAACGTGTAGGTCGTCGAACCGACCGAGGCGCTCATCTTGTTGGCAAACTCGATGCCGTCATTAAAGGCGATGGGCGTCATGCCCGCCTGCTTGACCATGGCGGCAAGCTCGTTGACATATTTGATGAAGTAGCCATACTTGCCGCTGCTCTGCAGGCTGCCGAAGCCCATGGAGCCGCTCGTGTAGCGGTCGTTGGCGTATTCATCCGCGCCGAAGTTGAAATAGCGGCAGCCCTTGCCCGCAAAGTAATCGACATACTTCTGCAGGAAGGCCTGCGAGAACCGGACGGCCGTGTCGTTCGTCACGTCGATGGTGCGGCT
>OGHO01000250.1_pt1 | contig 80668 bp, 61 predicted proteins | sample 1571421 | NCBI WGS metagenome assembly OGHO01 (sample SAMEA2581937, study PRJEB24529) | metagenome | biome: Human gut stool | place: China | collected 2011
GATTGTGAGCAAGTCTGCCTCATTGATCTTCTTTAGCGCCTCAGATTTTTTCTCAACTTTGAGAGCCTTTCCATAAGTTCACTCAGACTCCAGTATCTGACGTTATAGCCTCTTTCGATTGCTTCAGAGCTAATAACCATCGCAAGGAAGCTTTTTCCGCAGCCTGTGGCTCCCGTGATAGCAATTGATTGGCCGTCGCGACGACTGTCTCTTCTTTGATGGGGCACTCTCTTAGCGATCCATCGACATTCAACTATCTCTTCCAGGGTTTGACGGCTGATCCCTCGGCCCGGCGTAAAGTCAAACTGCTTCAGACCATATGTACCTCGAGGCAAGCCGGCGATCCTAAATCTTTTTTCCGCCCCGCGTTCTTTTCGAACGGTTCCTCCGCTTCTAAGCGGACAAGAAGACGTCTTAAGAACGGTTGTGACGACCATGCCGGATTCATGAGCTGCTCGTGCAGCTGCTGAGCAAAGGCGTTCATTCTGTACTCCCTAAGCAGATCAATGATCGTTTCTTCTAACTTGTCTACCGCTGCTATTTGGAGCACACTACTTCCATTAGCCGCTTCTCTGTTCATTTTCTCCTGCCAGGGCGCAACTCCGCTGGAGCGTGAACCGGTCAGGGCGGCGTTTTCTTTTAGCTGTTCCATAACATTAGTTCTCCACTTTTCTTTCCCTCAAGATTGATTCATAGTGTTCGGCCCCTCTGAGATTTCGGTCAACCCTTTGCTCATGTTGAAGCACTTGCCCGGCTCTCCGAAGGATACTGACGATTTCTTTCTTGCCGGCGTTTGTGAGTTTGTCCTTTAGTTCTTCCAATTCCCAACCCTCACCCAGATCGCGAGATTCTTCCAAGATTTTTTCGAACTGTTCTGCTCCTAATTCAGAGAAGCGTTTATTGATAAATCTGGCGTAACGGGCACCGGCTAATTCATCTGTCATTCCGGATAGCTGCATATAGAGTGCTTGAGAGTTTGAACCGGCTTTGCGGATATTTCCTATCAATTCAGCTGCTTTCAATTGCATAAATCTTGAGCCGGAACTCTGCTTTTCGAGATCTTCAATGGTCAGGTTGGTGCCGTCCCTGAGAGGAAGTTCTCCGATGAGGCTCCATTTCTTATCCGTAAAGATGCGCACAGTTTAGTCGCTCTCGCAGGCCACCCCGTTAACGTACTCTCCTACGTATCGATAATTCACACGATAACGGCGTTGGTTGTACCGTACGGTTCCTCCCTTTTGAACTTTTAATCGTTTAACTTCAATGTTCTGCCGGGATCTGTTTTAAAAACTCTCTTTCTTTGCCTTCAAATAGGGTACGACGTGTCAGACTCGGATCGATCTCTAGGGGACGATCGTTAAATGATCGGACCTTTTCGGCTAAGCGTTCATTTGCTTCCTTAATTGATGCGGTCAGTCTTTCGTTAAGGAGCGCGAGAGAACTTTTTCCTGAACAAGCCCGACGGCTCGTTCCACATGAGGTTTTGACAGTGGAACATGAGGTTCTCCGGCATAAGGGATCATTCCGTAATAACGACATACATGTTCAAATTCTTTTGCGTATTTTGGCCAGACCTTACTTGCCTGGCAGACACATGTGGTGCTGTTGTCCAGGATGATGTATTTTGTTGCTCCCTGCAACTCTGTCATCATTTCCCTGATTGAATGAAGCCAGCTTTTTCTGGTTTGATCGGGAGTTGCGTACGCGAAGGTGTAGCCCGAGTAAGGGAGCACCGCTACAAAGACTTGAAGTTCGACGTACTCGCCGCCGATGAGCGCAGGCAGTCCGTCTCCGCTGTAGTCAACCATAACCGCCTGCCCAGGCAACCACTGACGGCGTCCGCATTTTCATCGTCGAGTTTTTCTTTGAACTTACCATAACGCTTGCAGTAAGTTTTGTACCCCATTACTTCAAGACTGCTTTGTTCATGAGATTTCTTGTATTGGTACCAACAATCCTTTAATGACATCCGCAGCTTTACACGATTGACTTTACGGAAGACGTCTGCAAAGTCTTCCTCAACAAAGACATCGGGCTTCCTGTGAGGTTGATCGAACAGCGCTTGCAGCTGGGACTCTGTAAATTCAATGGCTTCTTCAAACGGGATATTGTGGTCTTGGAGATAGTTTTTGGTTCTTTGAACCGTCGCAAGACCGCACTTTGAGAGGGTAGCGATCTCTCGGATTTTGAGCTTTTTATAAAGCCCCTGAACGATAGCCTTCCTATCCATACATCCTCCAATTATTTGATTAGCAAAAAATATTGAACGATGCTGCCTTAATATTTTAGATGGTGAGGCGGGGGATAAACAATCGGAATAAGCGATATTGAGACTTTCGATTACTGTTCCGCGGAAAGAGCCTAACCGTACCTCGGAACGGGGTTATACAAAATAAAATTAATAATTTGACCCTAAAAAGTCGTCGACGTTGATGTTGCTCGGTTGCCGTTATTTCAACATCGGCTTCCATTGATTTTGTTCCGCGGTTTCCAAAAAGTCTCATTGCGGAACAAAGCCGCAATCAAATAATATTTGAGACCGTCAAATTTTCTCTATCTAATGGAGGGGATAACTTGAATTACATAGGCAAAAAACCAAAAATATGGAGATAGAGATAAAAATAATAAATACTAAATTATTCTTTAAATTCAACGAGAAGTAAAAACCACAGACCAAATTCAGAAGGCTGGCCTCTTTTGTAACAGCAGTAGCTCTCAAAATTTTTGCAAAGGAGAAGAAATGAGTCGTTTTTTATATTCGATGTTCCGAGATTCGGTGGCCGTCTTACCGGGGAACCGAGTTTTCTTCAGCGAATGAAATTTTCCAAGAAAACTATCGGCAGCGAGCTTGGATTTTCAATTCCTATTCCTTGGAACGAAGAATTATTTCATAAAATTGGACTGTCCAGATACTCGGAACAAATCAAAGTTGTTCCGCGAAATGGAAATTCTTGTTCCGTGAGATGCTCCGGGTACACTCAAGGCAAATTATTAAAAAAAAACCGAAGTGTTTCTTTATAACGACTATCTTTTTCATGAAATGGAACATTCCTTTGGGTTCGTTTCCCTATACTTCATTCGTCTCTGTCTTACTTAAAATACCATGATATTGATAATCAGTTCGATTAACGGCGCATATTGTAACCTTTTTTTTACAAAATCTAATGCATCTTTTTCTCGCCTCATGAAAATTTGCGGAAAGTTGCATGAACAATGGGAAAACTCAATTGTTGCTATCAAGTCGTGGGGGGCGCCCAATGAATAAATTAATAGCATACAATTCGCTTATTCTCGCTGTCCGTATTGTTCTCCGGTTACGACTCCTGACAACCAGTCGCACGAACAAGAGAAGAAAGGGGTGATTCGTCTACATTATTAACCAAATCACAGATCTATTAAACGAAAGCTAAAAATAAAGAGAAGTTAAGTGATTTTAGGATATGGCAATATAAGAAATATGGGTTGAAGGAATTTCGCATGAGAACAATCGTAACATTGGCAAATAAAGCAAAATCTATTTTATGGAGAATTGGATTTTTCTCCTCTAGGGAAAAGACAGAAAACTATTTTGTTAGAACAAGAAGTTACGCCTGGGGAGGGGTAAAAAAATTGAAAACCATATAAGGAAGAAGGTTTATTTCTTGGGTTTAAAAATTAGTTCTAGTCACAAGTCACCCTCATACTTAGAATTTAAAAAGGACAGAAAGGAGTTAAAAGACCTAAAAGATGAATTGAGATCTTTAAAACAAGAAATTTATGATTCTTCTTTTGAAAAAGAGAGAATTTTTTTACAAAGTTTATGGAGGTATGAAGGTGCAAGCCAAAGAACCGTCTCTATTGCACAATACCTTTTATTTTGTAGGAATAACCCGATTCCTGAGGTCCAACTTACTTATATATCTTGCCTGTTAGAGAATAATGAACAAGAACTAGCTCTGGTAGGATTAAAGGACTATATAAATAAACATGGTACCTATAAAATACATGATTTTTTGCCAGTGGCACATTTGGCGAATAATAATGGCTTTTCAAATGAATTGATTAGTCAGGCTCATTATCTTTTCGATCATTTGGAGAATAACAGGAAAAATAATAAATTTGATTTTTTTTTAAGAAATAAAACAATTGCAGTTGTCGGCAATTCGCCCGAGGTTCTTGCTAATAATTACGGAGCTGAAATCGATTCTCACGAAGTAGTTATGAGAATGAATATGTTTAAAATTTCTCAAATTCATAAGGTAAATACTGGCGAAAAAATAAATATCTTTGTTTCTAATGCGAATAAAGATGTTATCTTCTCTAATAATTATAATCAGGAAAATTTAGCTAAATATAAATGGTTGTATCTTGCTATGGATTTTTGGCATATCCAACTATCTGACTTTCTATTCGAGAATGTGCCATTTTTCCTTTCCAAACATTGTGACATCATAAGAAACAGTGACACTAAGCTATGCTATTTTTATCCTAAATTTTCTTCGGACATTAGGCAAAGAGCAAAAATAGCTGTAGCCACAACGGGTTTAAAAATTTTGTATCATCTGACGGAAGAGGGTATCCCTTTTGATGAATACGGATTTAATAGCGAGATCAAAGAGGGTATTTACCCAAACGATTTGAAAGAAGAACTAGATTCTCCTTCAGATAATTTTGACGAAGCTCTTGTTACATCAGCCTATTACAGGAACTTAAATTTTTGGGGAACGGGTCACAATTTAAATCAAGAATTAAGGTTCAGAAGGAGCTTAAAGTCTCGTTCTAGATTGTCTTAACCTAGGAATCGTTAAGTAGGTGATAACGATTATTACAATCACGACAAGTTCAAAAATTCAATTTAAACAACTAGACTAGAACCTCCAACCGATTTTTGTTTCCAACAGCTAGAAAATTAAATTTTATTTTTCAGAGCATTAAATTAAATTTTTTAATGGGTCGAGTTTGGGCGGAATAGGTTCCTAACTTTCTGCTAAAGGCCACACCTGAATTCTCAGGAAATGAATTTTAGGCACTATTCAAATTACTTTTCCCTTGTTTTATCTTTCAAGATGATTCAATCCGAGGTAAAGTTTTTAAGGGGTGCTTTGGAAAACTCCTTTAAAAATCTTGAAAAGCTTATTGTTGCACTGCCGTAATTGCTAACAGCGGAATTTTCAGGTTAAAAAAGAGGCAGATTCTAAGAAAAAGAAAAAATGGCGCGTTCTCCCCAATATCCAGACACGACAAAGGGCGCGCCACGTAGTTATTCTAAATAAAAAAATCATCCAACGCCAGAAAGCCTCCCTTAACTACTAGAAATGAATTGATACCGATTTGAATAATACGGTTTTCCTATGAAATAAAGAGTTTTATTATGAACAAAAGGTACAGGAGATTTAATTTATCTCGAAAGGAGTTGTCATGAAAATTTTGTTGGTAGGAACAGGAATAACGAATCTGACCTTGGGGGGAAGCCTCGTTAGAAACGTCCACAAGATTGTCATTATCGATCGAAAAGATCACATCGGCGGAAATTGCTTCGATTACTTCGACGAAAACTCTATCGACATTCATGCCTATGGAACCCACATCTTCCATACTGATAACACAGAAGTCTGGAGGTTCCTTTCTCAGTTTACCAAGTGGTATCCGTATCAGCACGAAGTAAAAGCGTTGGTGGACGGTCAGCTCGTACCCGTTCCATTTAACTTCAATTCAATTGAGCAGTTATTCCCTAAACAAATGGCTGAACGGATGATTGCGGCTCTTTTGTCTGAATTTGAATTCAACAAGAAAATCCCGATTCTTAAACTTCGTGAAAGTAAAAATCCCGATCTTCAGTTCCTGGCCAAATACGTATACGAAAAAATTTTCCTTCACTACACAGAAAAGCAATGGGGTGTCCGTCCGGAAGATTTAGATCCTTTGGTGACGGGCAGAGTTCCGGTTTTCGTCGGCAGAGATAATCGTTACTTTCAGGCAAAATATCAAGGAATCCCGTTAGAAGGCTACACCCGTATGTTCGAGAAGATGGTTGACCATCCTAATATCGAAGTTCGCCTGAATACCGAATTCGATAAAAGCATGTTGGATGAATACGACCACTGCTTCTTCTCCGGTGCCATCGATGAATTCTTCGACTACAAATTTGGTCAGCTGCCGTACCGCAGCCTGAGATTTGATTTCTTGACTTTCAATCGACCTTATTTTCAATCGAACTCCGTCGTTAATTATCCTAATAACTACGACTTCACAAGGATTGGAGAATATAAGTACTTCTTAGATACTCAATCCCAAAACACGGTTGTTTCTTATGAGTATCCGGAAGCCTTTGTTTTAGGCAAGAACGAAAGATACTATCCGATCATCAACGAAGAAAATAAGCGCCTATACGAAAAATACCTCGAAAAAGCCAAGACCAATAAGAAAGTTACTTTCTTAGGCAGACTCGGCGACTACAAGTACTACGACATGGATCAAGCCGTCGCACGTGCTTTGGAACTGGCAAAAACTTTTTGCGGGACAAACACTAACTAAAAGGAAAGTAAGAGAGAGAAGGGAGGGCGGACAGTTCATTCCTTCTCTCTTAATTTTCATTTCGTTTAAACGGTGTTAAAAGTTTTCTTGATACCGAATCCTTTAAATCCCAGCTGGGAGCGCCTACGTTTTCAATATTCTCTCTCTAATAATCTCTTAATGACCCTTAATGGATTGGACTCTTGGGAGATGCATTGCAGTTGGCGGGCAAAACTCAAAAGTTGCCATTCTTCTTAATTTTTACGACGCCATCACGATCAGAATATTTTGACTAACTAAGCTGTTGCTGCACATGGTAAGTCTCGCAGTTCCTGAAAATAAAACAAACCTTTAGTTTTCCCGTCCGGCTATTCATGTTGGCCGCACGCTTTCAGAATAATTTCTTAAATCTCATCTCCTAAAAACCCAAGGCCCCGTCGGCTTCTTCAAGAATTTCTTAGCTATTTACATATTCAATATTGGGGATTACACTTCCCTTAAACGGAGCTTAAGAAACAGAACAGTGCTCTTGAAGAATCTCAAACCCCTCAAGGTTGAAATATGAAAATACTGAACGCTATTTCGATTTTGGTTGTTTTATCCGGGATCTCCTGTTTCACCTTTGCCGCTGATGCCCCTAAATATTTAGCCGATAGACATGCCGCAAAGCAAATTCCGTGTGAAGCTTGTCACGGTAAAGGTACACCAAACGGTCAAATCCAAATGGATAACTGCCTCAAATGTCATGGTGGCACATACGAGAAACTGGCTGCCAAGACTGATGGCGGAGATATCAACTATCACGATACGCATATGGGTCAAATAAATTGCATTGAGTGCCATCAAGGTCACAAGCCGTCTCGACTGGTTTGCGATCAGTGCCATGAGTTCAAAGCAAAAGTACCCTAAAAATATTCATTCTTAATTTCTCAAGGAGAATGTTATGCAGTTAAAAAGACGTACGCTTCTTTCCGGTTTGGCTGCTTCAGCAGCTGTTCCGTTTATGTCTGCTGTCCAAGCTAAACAAGCAGATGCAGATACCAAATGGGATAAAGAAACCGACGTTCTCGTGATTGGTTACGGCGGAGCAGGTGCTTGCGCTGCAATTGAAGCCCACGATAACGGCTCCAAAGTCCTAATTATCGAAAAAATGGCTCAGCCGGGCGGCAACACGGCTATTTCTTCCGGCGGCTTCATGGTTCCGCAGGACGGTCCCACTGCATTAAAGTATCTGACGGCAACTTATGATCTAGCGAACTCCGAAAAAGATGATGAACTGCTGAACACCTTCTGCAAGGAAATCATGGGAGTCAAAGACTGGATGACCGGTCTCAAAGAAGGAACAGAACTTTGGGTTTACGGTCATGCAGGCTTCCAGAATCTTCCAGGCTGGGAAGTTATTGATAAATACAGAGTCCGCGGAAAGAAACGCTCCGGCGACTGCTTATTCGATCTTTATCGTTACGCAGTAGAAGAAAAGAGAAACATCCCTGTAATGCTCGAAACTCCAGCCGTTCAGTTAATTCAGAAAGACGGCCAGGTTGTCGGCGCAGTTGCTTCTAATAACGGCAAGAACATCAATATCAAAGTCAACAAGGCCGTGATTTTGACAACAGGCGGTTATGAATTCGATCCGGAATCTTTGAGAACCTATGCCCAAGGCGAAAACTATCACGCTTTAGGCAACCCCGGTAACACCGGTGATGGTTTAAGAATGGCTCAGTCTATGGGTGCAAGATTGTGGCATATGACTGCTTATTCTTGCCCGCTGGGAACCGAACTTCCTGGTTGCAAAGCCGCACTGCAGGTCGCCATGATGGCTCCGTCATTTATCTGGGTAGACAAGAACGGCAAACGCTTTGCTGACGAATTCTCTCCCGACGGCCACACTCGCTGCTATGTTGTTAATCGTTTTGATCCGATCTCTCACAGCTATCCGTCTATTCCTTGCTGGCTCATTTTTGACGACAAGGCATTCAAACGCGGACCTGTCGTCGGCGGATCTTCCGGATACTCTATTAATAGAGAAGGTTACAAGTGGTCCAGAGACAATTCTCAGGAATTAGCAAACGGAGTCATTACCAAAGCTGAAAGCCTGGAAGAACTGGCTAAGAAAATCGGAGTCTCTGCAGAAAACTTAGTTGCAGCTGTCCAGAAGTGGAATACCGATATCAAGGCTGGAAAAGATACTCAGTTTAATCGTCCGATCCAAAATCCCCATAAAAAAGTGGTTCACATCGAACAGAAAGCAGGGGCTGCGGTATCCGCACCGCTGGACGAAACCGGACCTTACTATGCGATCAAACTTTATCCGACCCTCTTGAACACTCAGGGCGGTCCTAAGAAGAACGTGAATGGTCAGGTAATGGACGTCAACAACAATCCGATTCCCCGTCTGTATGCAGCAGGAGAATTGGGCTCTATGTGGGGCAACATCTACCAGGGCGCTTGCAACAACGCAGAATGCATTGTCTTCGGAAGATTAGCGGGAAGAGCCGCAGCAGCGGAAAAACCTTGGTCTTAATTAACTTTTAACTATTTAAGGAGGCAGCCGGAGCAAAAATTGTTTGAGCAGTCTCCTTTTGTATATAGGATAAAACTATGTTCTTGCGACGTGACGCATTAAAGATATCTCTGGCGCTTTCAGCAATGGGCCTTTCTGCCGCTCCGGCTTTTGCCTAGAGTACAGGAGAACCCGAAGAAAAAATTTCCTGTGACATTCTCGTCATTGGTTCCGGAATTGCTGGCATCGTTGCAGCACTCCAAGCCGTAGAAGACGGAGCTAATGTCTTAATGATCGATAAAGCTGCAGAAAACCAAAGAGGCGGTAATTCAAGAGTTCGTCTTGGTTCATTTTTGATGGCGGGAATAACTCTCCGGTGGCCAAGAAAGCTTTATCAAGGATGTAAAGATGAAGTCTCTTGGCGGCGGAAGAACAGATTGGTACGAAATATTGGCAGATAATATCTTGGATTCGGTTAAATGGGCCGAATCGAATGGAGCCGCATTCGAACCCTGGCTTCAGCAAGCTCCATGGAACGTTGGAGTAAGAATCGCTTCTCCAGCCCAATACAGAGGAATGCCGAAATTATTGAAGACACTCTTTGGTAAGTACATCGAGAAGGGCGGTAAAGTTTTATTCAAGACGAAGGCAAAACAGTTTTTAGTTAATAAGAAAGGCGCTGTTGACGGGGCCATTTGTCAAACGGATAAAGGTCTGCTTCAAAGTAACGCTAAAGCAGTTATCTTAGGAACCGGAGGACACTCGGCTAATAGAGAAATGCTAGAAGCGGCCCATCCTGGCGGAGCATACATCCTCATCCGCGGAAACAAATTTATCACGGGCGATGGTATTCGTCTGGCTCAGGAAGTTGTGCAGGAACTATGGGCATGGCAGGTGTTGAGTCTGCACCTTCCCGTTGTCTTTAATGGTCCTCAGGGAAGAGGATCTCCTACCAGAGCCTTACCTTACTGTTTAGGAATCAATGCCGAAGGAAAAAATGATTCGTAGATGAATCCCTCGGTTATGCTTCTTTCGGTAAAGCCACTCTGCAGCAAACCGGTCAAAAGGTTGCATTGATTTTCGACGAGGCGATGCTTCAGAAAGAAAAGAGAATTGGATTGTCCGTTGAGTTATTCAAACGAGCAAAAGGGAGCTTGATCGAGGCAAACGGTTATGAACAGCTTGCCAAAGAAATAGGAGTTCAGCCGATAGCATTAAAAGAAACGTTGGAAAAATTCAACGCTTCCGTAAAGGACGGAAAAGCCTTAACCGCTGAACCACCGAAGTCTAATTTGGCGGAAAAGATAAATCTCAATGGCAAGTTGTACGCCTTTTATCCGTTAACTCCATCTATCACCATGGTGTACGGCGGTCTAATGATTAACAAAGATGCTCAAGTTACTGAGGCAGACGGGACTCCAATTAAAGGTCCTCTATGCGGCCGGTGAGACAGTGAACCTTTATTACCATGACTATCATGGTGGCGGCGTCCTTTCACAGAGCTTGATATTTGGAAGGACTGCAGCAAATCAAGCTGCTAAATATATCAAGCAATAAAATCCATTTAATCATTAAAAGCCCCGGCCTCTAATTTGGATTGGAGGTTGAGCAGAATATTTCAATGTTCTAATCGGATTTTCGATTTTCTTAAACAGAGTAATATGGATAAAAAAAAAGAGGGAGTGCTTTTATAACTTTCCCCCTTTTGTTCTACCTAGGGTGCTGATAAAAATTAAGCTTTAACTTTTGGTTTCGTTGTGAATTTTATGAATTCTCTCAACTCTTCAATTGCCTGAATTAGATCTCTTTCATTCCAGGTGCCGTTATTTTGATTTTCAGGGTGGTGGACCATGTGCCTGAGTTTTTCAGAAAATGGAATTTGCACTGTATCAACGTTTCCATTCTTCCTAAGCCAGTTATAGTCTACTTTTTTGTCTCGGAAAAATTCATGATCCTTAGGAAGAGCTTTCCCTTCGCCAATTGCCAAACTATACAACTCGTCCAAATATTCAACCGTCGGATCTTCTAACATCGTGTAACCGATTTCATTTAAAGATATTCTAGGAAGAACGCTTGCGGCTGGTAATTTTGTATTTGTATTGCCATCGAAATCTTTATATATCAATCTAACCCCGTTAACTTTCGAGTCTTTAAGAATTTTCATGCTGTGGGTTGTCAGGAGAATTTGAAAGTTGGAGGAAAGGTCCGACAGTGCCCTCATCATTTTTTGCTGGTGGCTTCTATGCTGGGCCGTTTCGGGCTCTTCTATGGCGTAAACAATTTGATTTATGTTCGAAGCGGCGGCTTGTCGCTCCGCTTCAGCCCTAAAAAAGTTCAAGAGCACTAACCTTCGAACGCCGCTCCCTCGTTTGTTTAACGATATGTTATTTTCATCTACGATAGAAACGTTCTTGAAAACATCTGGCCATTTGAGTTCCTCAGGATCTGGAAGCTTTGGAAATAATTGTTTGGCAAGTTCCGGATTCATCTCTTTTAATTTTTCCAAACTTTTTTCTGAAACTTGTTTGAGGCGTTCGATAACTTTTTCAGCCATCTCCTTTTGGAGGTTTTTCAAATCATTATCAGAAAGAATGGATTGAACGGCAAAAGCCAACGGGTCCTGAACTTCCTTATCTGTATCGTGATTTGACCTATCTGATTGAAAAAGGAAAAAATTAGGGAATTGAGTTGTTAATTTATCGCTGAGCTCTTTATCAATGCTTTTAAATTGGAGTGATAAGTTATTTGAAACATCGTAATGTTCAAAAATCGCAAGCCGCATGTCTGCATTTTTGTTCTTATCGCAATCAAGACCTAGCTCAGTCACCTTTTTCTTCAGTGCGCTTTGTTTGCTTTTTAATAGATCTTTGCACTCTTCATGCTCAGGGTAATTTGCCCAAAGTTCGGAAGATTGTTGAGGGTAAAAACTCCTTACGAAAGTTAAGTAGCCTTTGTCATCAAGCAAGTATTCTTTTTCTAGGTTGGTAATATTTCCTGAGTCGATGTCAATATCAACAGGAAAGTCAGAGAACGAAACTCCGATCCTTACAGTATCGCACTCAGATCTAATGTTTTTGTCGGACTCGTCAAATTTGACCAGCTTAGATTTTGGATGAAAGAATATCTCCAACGCTTCAAGGACGGAAGATTTTCCAGTGTCATTTTTCCCGACAAAAGTTGTTAAGTTTTCATCGATGTCAATCCAGTTGGAGCCGGAAAAGCCTCGGAAATTTTCAATATAGATTCGTTTTATCTTCATAGTATTTGAGGTCTTTAATTGAGAAAAAAACGACAACAATATACCTTAAGGTTAATTGTCAAACAATATTTTTATTTGTATTCAATAAAAAATCTGAATTGGATGAGCGCCAAATCAACGCTTTCAAAGAATCTTTACCACGATTATGGATAAAAGTTGGAGATCCCGATAACTTCTTGATTGACCGTATAAATTCGCGAAGTTTGGAAAGTATTTTGATGTCCAAATCTCAATGAAGGACTAGAAATAAGAGCTCTAACGGAACCAAGACAATAAGGAGATTTGTCAGAAATCTCAAACTTCTTCTCTTTTACTCATTTTCTATCAGAGCAATCATATCCATCCAAAGAAACTGTGAATCAGAAGACTAAAACACACCCTAAAAAACAATTGATAACAAAAGAAACGATTTGTTAAACTCGTCTAGTTGGATGCGCCCGTTCTGGGAGTTCACCGTCTTGAAATTTAAAAGAGTAGTTGGTTATTCAGAAACTACCTAATCTTAATAATTATCTGATCGTGCTAACAATTTAAATAGGAAAAAATATGAGTACAAATTCAGTAACGTTAAGGAACTTGCGTTCGTTATCCGGAATGAATTTTTTCATTCCAGATTACCAGCGTGGTTATAGATGCTCTTCTTTTGAAGCAGAACAATTAATGAACGATTTAAAAGAATTCTGTAAAAGAAGAAAGGAGGAGGGAGAATTTTATTGTTTGCAGCCAATTGTCGTGAAGAAGCGGACTTGGTTGCGAGAGGAAAATGGAAAGACTTCTGAAGTTAATGGATATGAGGTTATAGATGGACAGCAAAGGCTTACGACTCTTTACATTCTCATGAAATGTAAAGAACAAAAGATTAAAGCCCTTTATGAAGATTTCCAACCTTTTTCAATAAAGTATGAGACTAGAGTAGAGTTCGATTCTCAAAAATTTCTAGAAAACATTGATAAGCCCACAGAAGCTTCCTCTGAATTTATTGACTTTTACCACATGAGGTCAGTTTATGATTCTATCAATGACTGGTTTAAAAAGTCCTACGATGGTAAAAGCGACTACGACAGAAAAATTATTGATGCCCTTCTTAGCCAGGATATAGAAGAGACCGAAGGAGGTTCGGACATCGACAAGGCAAACAATGTCCGTATGATATGGTATGAAGTGTCTGATAGTGAAAATTCTTCTTCGAACGATATCTTTACGCGATTAAACATCGGCAAGATACCGCTAACAAACGCGGAACTTATAAAAGCGTTGCTGCTTCGACGAGGAAATTTCATTGAATCGGAAGCATCATTAAAGCAAATCCAGATTTCAACGGAATGGAATCAAATAGAACAGAGGCTTCAAGATGATTCCTTTTGGTACTTTTTATACAACACATCTTCTGAATTCCGGTACGAGAACAGAATCGAATTCTTGTTTGATCTCATGAAACATCGTACCAAAGATAGTGAGTATTACTATACTTTTAACGAATTCAATAGAAGATTAGAAGATCTTGGGCGAGATCCTGACCTACAGAACAACCAGGCAAGGATAGACAAAATTTGGTTAGAAGTAAAACAAACATTCCAAACCTTGGAGGAGTGGTATGAGGATCGGACCCTATACCATTTGATTGGTTTTTTAATTGAACAAGGCGAGGACATAAAAGACTTAAGAGAGCAATCTCTTAGTAGGAGTAAGTCTGACTTCATTGCTTACATTAAGGAAAAGATAAGAGAGAAAATGGGGGAAGTGAACCTCAGAGATTTAACTTATGGAGAAAAAACGGTCAAAAAGGTACTACTACTTTTTAACATTCTTACCACGCTTAAAAGTAGTCAATCATCCTCTCGTTTTCCTTTTGGAAGATATAAAAAAGAGAAATGGGATATTGAACATATTACCTCTCAAACAGAAATAAATATCCACGACGATAAAAAGAGGAAAGAGTGGATAAAAGACATGTTCGTCTACTTCACGGGTAAAGAAGATATAAGTGCCGTACAAAATTACCTGGAGAAGTTAATAAACAAAATAAAAAAGGGACCTTATGAATCTCCAACCACAGCGAAGGAAAGATCTGAAGCTAAGATCCTGAAAGCTTTACTTTCTCTGGTTTGTGATCCAGAACCTAGAGTTAATGTTGAAGAGTTTGAAAAAACTTTCAGGCAGGTACAGTCTTATTTTTCAGAAGATGAAGTTAGAGATAAAAACAATATTAGTAACCTAGCTCTTTTAGACGCACAAACGAATCGTGGTTATAAAAATTCTTTCTTTCCTGTTAAGAGGGAGTGGATCATAAGAAAAGATAGACAAGGTATCTTCGTACCTATTGGAACAAAAAATGTCTTTTTGAAGTATTACTCCCCCAAAAGCAACAACATGTTAAGGTGGGGAAACGAGGATGCAGAAAACTACCTCAGCGCTATAGAAAGAGAAATTGCGGATTATGTCGAAGGGGATAAGAATGTTGGCAATTAATCAATATGAAGGCGAGCGCCTTTCATTTTTTCAGATTTTCTCAAATAAAAATTACAAGGTCATCGTTCCAATCCTGCAAAGAGACTATGCGCAGGGTCGTACTAATGACGATGTCAGTGAGGTTCGTAACGAATTTTTGGAGGCATTGTTCAGTTACCTGGATGAAAATCGTCCTAACAGAGACCTAGACTTTATTTACGGTACTCTTCAACAAGATAACCAAGACGAACGCCTTCACTTTATTCCTCTAGATGGTCAGCAGCGTTTGACGACATTATTTCTTTTGCACTGGTTCTTGTTTCAAATTTCAAAAAATGAAGAGGCGAAAGAAAGGTTTAGATCCAAGTTGATGAAAGGGTCAAAATCGCTTTTCAGTTATGAAACTCGTCAAAGCTCATCTGAATTTTGTGATGCATTAATGGCATCCAATATAGATATGGAAAACCTAAGAAAGGTCACCATAGATGGGGAGGAAGAACCTTCTCTATCTAGATCGATTCAAAATGAATCATGGTTTTTCCGTAGTTGGATGAAAGATCCGACCATAAAATCTATGTTGGTAATGCTTGATGCAATTTATCTTAAATTCAAGGGATGAGAGGAATTTTTTGAGCGTCTGCTGAATGAGGAGAGCCCAATTATCACATTCATTTTTATGGATTTGAAAGCTTACAAACTCAATGATGAGTTGTATATAAAAATGAATTCAAGAGGTAAACCTTTAACAAAATTTGAAAATTTTAAGGCTAAATTTGAGAAATTTTTAAAAAACTTTGATTCTCAAAAAACAAGAAGCTTCAAACTTAAATTTTCAAATAAGGGGAAAAAAGTTAGTCTAAAAGAATATTTTTCCTACAATATTGATACTAAATGGACAAATTTGATATGGAGATATTGCAGGAATGGTAAGCAGCATCTCCTAGATTCATATCTCGAGAACCTCTTTAAAGTCCTTATAACGAATTATTTTGCCACTATTGCTAAGGCTCAAAATAAAAAGGACACAGATAATGTATTTGATGTTTTGATGAATAATAAAAACATGAGCTTTTCTGGTTATGAAAGTTTAAACATCTTTAATGCAGACTCTATTGAGCCAGTTCTTTCGATTGTTGACTCACTTGATGCGCTCTGCAACGCTGACAAAAAACTTATCTCTGAGCCTTATAAATTTTATTATGACGAGGAGGAGGTTTTTAGAAAAGCGAGAGAAAATACACTTTCCAGGTCGGAACGATTACGTTTTTTTGCTTACGTCCAATATATTATCCGGCACGGAGATAAACTCGAAGGATTAGATCAATGGATGAGGGTCATTCATAATCTTACTCATCCTGAAAACATAATCATAGATGATAACGAGGCTTTTTCCAGCGCAATATACTCTATAGAGAAACTGTTACCTTTTGCTCCGAGAATCATAGAACATCTTCAAAAATCGGCAATTAACGGTTATTTTAAACACCAGGGCAAAGAGGAAAGTTTGAAAGCCAAACTTTTTGTTCGTCCCGGTTGGCAGGAATTGATAGAACAGGCTGAAAAACATCCATATTTCAATGGTCAGATCGGATTCTTATTGGAATTCTCAGGTGTTTGTGAATATGAGGATAAAAATAAAAAGTTGCTCTGGAGTGAAGAGCAAAATGCAAATTTTATGGAGAAATTCTCTAACTATTCTGCTATAGGAAGATTTATTTTTGATCTTAATACTAGCGGAGAAAGATACAACGACACCGACTATTGCTTTGAAAGAGCTGTCCTGACTCAAGGAAACTACCTTCTTTCTAAAAATCCTTGGTATAAAAATTTATTATCGACTGAGACAGTCGAAGGAAACGTAAAACGCGACCTTAGTTGGAAGCGTATGCTCCGAATGAGAGATAAAGGAATGGAGGAGAAGAAAAAACTTGTAAAAACTGTATTTGATAACATTCAGAATCTTGATGATATTTCCGGATCTTTAAGAAAACTATGTATGCCAACAACAAAAGATCATTGGAGAAATTGTTTGATTGCTTCTCCTGAATTAATTAAAACATGTAAGAAGGGTTTTATCTATTTTGGAGATGAGATTCTATTACTTAATAAAACTTATCTGAACCATTACCATTGGGAATTGTTTACTTATAAACTTTGGCTGAATAAGTTTAAGTGTGATGATTCAAGTTTTAGATTTTTTAGCGTAGATTATATTGCTCAAAAACGGTCTGACGAATCACCTTATATTCTATTAAATCAATTTTGTTATAAACGAAATAAATATGAAATCCGAATTTTCGCTCATTTAAAAGATGACGAAGCTGATGGTTTGAATGAGGTTGATAGAGATTTTAAGAACTTCGAAATCATTTTTGGTTTCCAGAATGAAAATAAGCCAATTGAAGACTGCCCCTCAGAAATATTGAATATTTTAAACGAATTAAAATTCAAGATTTTAAAAGATAATAATTGGTTCAGTTTGTATTGTAATAAAGAGAATAAAACTTATGATACTGTTAAGACATTAGTAGAGCGTCTTTGCTTGCTAAATAATAAGAAAATTTAGTTTACTTTAAGTTTTTCGTAATAACGACTCTCTAAAAATACTTAAGAGAGTCGTTTTTTTTTAATTTTCAAGATTCAAATCTATTTATTGCTGAAGTATGTTCGCAACTTCTTTGAAGCTTAATATTTGTTGTTGATTATTTATTATGGCTTTTTGGTATAAATTAAGATTTAGTTGAAACGATTAAAAATATTTATCAAAAGGAGAAACTTCGAAGAAAGTTCTTTTATAAACTTAATGGTTTTATCCGATTTAATTTTCTGTTACTCTACTCTTTAGTGAAGGTCTCCTTTCAGTTTGTCTTTTGTGATGAGGTTGAACGATGCCCTTTAGCTTGGAAGATAAAATTGTAGTTGGAATTTCTACACGTGCTCTCTTTGATTTAGAAAAAGAAAATAAAATATTTGAGGAACAAGGAATTGAGGCTTATCGCGAATACCAAGAAGCCAATGAGAATGTTCCTCTAAATAAAGGAGTAGCCTTTCCTTTCATCAAAAGACTTCTCACTATAAATAAAGTTTTCCCAGAAGAACAACCTATTGAAGTTGTTCTTCTATCTAGAAACAGCGCAATGACGGGATTGAGGGTGTTTAACTCTTTGGAAAAATATGGGCTAAATATTTCTCGCGGTGCATTTATGTCGGGAAGTTCAGCCATCAAGTACATACCGGCCTTTAATATTTCGCTCTTCCTTTCGATGGATGAAAAAGATGTGGCCGAAGGAATTAAAAATGGGTTTCCTGCTGGTCATTTTTTAAGCGGTGCCGTCGATGACGAGGGGAACGAGCTTCGGATCGCATTCGACTTTGACGGTGTTATTGCTGACGATAGTTCCGAAAAAATCTATCAGAATGAAGGTATAACTCCCTATCATAAACATGAACAGATTCATGGTGAAGAAAGCTTAGGGGAGGGTCCTCTATCCAGCTTCTTTAGACAAATAGCCGCCTTCCAGAAGCTAGAACGAGAAAAACTCAAGGAAGATCCAAAGTACAAAAAAATTCTTCGAACAGCGATTGTCACAGCCAGAAACGCGCCAGCTCATAAAAGAATCATTTCAACACTGAAGGCTTGGAATGTGGAGGTAGATGAAATGTTGCTCTTAGGTGGAGCGGATAAAACTCCTTTCCTCAAACAACTTCGACCGCATGTCTATTTTGATGATCAGGATAGGAACTTACAATCATTGAGAGAAATGGGACTACCTGCTGTTCATATACCTTTTGGTGTCTTGAACAAACAGGAAAGCACAAAGGAGACTGAAGGCGCTAATGGTGAGGGCTCTGCTTCAGAACAATAAACTTAAATAAGAAAACTCAGGATTCCATTATTGCGGAATCCTGAGTCAAACAAAATCTCACAATCGACTAATCAAATTACTCAACTAGCCTGACGTTATCCTTGTTTACCCATATTCAGCGGAAGCCGAATTACGAGAGAAGGCTTAGTCGTATTGCTGGAGGGCAGAGGAGCAATGTCAGCATTCTCGCCATACTTCTTGCGGAGCTCCGAAATCTCTCCGAATTCGATAGCACGCTGCGGGCAAGCTTCAACACAAATCGGGAGAAGGCCTTGAGCCAGCCGGTCGACACATGCATCGCATTTATGCATTTTGTGGGCTGTTTCATTTAACACTGGTGCTCCGTAAGGGCAAGCCTTGGCGCAGGCGCCGCATCCGATGCACTTCTTCTCGTCAATCAGAACGATTCCATCCGATTCACGCTTGAAATGTGCCTTTGTCGGGCAAACCTTGACACAAGCCGGATCAGCGCATTCATTACAGGCGATTGGTACATAGTAGCCGCGAACATCTTGAACCCATGCTCCGTTGGCATCCTTCTTCCAATTTCCTTCAACAAACTCGATGACTTTTCTGTAATTCGTTCCGACTGATAAAGAGTGGGCATCTTTGCAAGCGATAACGCAGGTCTTGCAGCCGGTACATTTCACTAAATCAATATAAAAACCATACTGAGACATATCAGCTCCTTAGGCAAGACTTACTTCAACGAGGTTGGTATGCATGGGAGAGCCCTTGGAAATCGGGGAGACGATAGAGCTTGTCAAGGTGTTCATGCAGGCACCTTCGTCAATGCCGGTATTCGGATTGGGTTGATACCACGAACCCTGTGGCAGGGCAACCACGCCCGGAATAATTCTCGGTGTGACTTTAGCCTTAATGTGCATGGAACCTCGGTCATTCTTAACTAATACACGATCACCCGATTTAATTCCTCTTGGCAGGGCATCGACCGGATTGATGAGCAGAAGATCAGGCTGCAGCTCCTGAATCCACGGCAGATTGGCATAAGAGGAGTGGACATGGCCTTGACCGTGGTAACCGTAGCATTCAAGCGGATATTTCTTCTCAAGAGGATCCTGATGTCCGCGCATTTCCTGACAAACAATGTAGGCAGGAATCGGCAGAATGACTTGACCTTGGCCTTCGGGAAGTTCCTGTTCTTTTGCTAACTTGGCAAGACGTTCGGAATAAATCTCAATCTTTCCGGAAGGAGTCTTGATCGGATATTTTTCCGGATCCTTACGGAAGTTTTCCATCGTAATGCCGCTGTCGCCATTAACTTTGTATTTAACAATGCCTTGGCGAACGAAGTCGGCATAAGAGGCCGGTAACTCGGGAACATTCTTACGAGTTTTCTCATACAGTTCCATGAGCCACTGATCATAAGTCTTGCCTTCCGTGTATTTGTCTTCTACGCCGAAACGCTTAGCCATTTCGCGCATGATGTCCCAGTTTCTCATCTGGCCGTGCTGTGGGTTGACTGCTTTTTCCATGGCAATCAGATAGCAGTGGCCGCCGACGGAGTAGGAGTCGCCGGAGAAGTCGTTGTTTTCCTGGCCTGCGACATCAGGAAGCAAATAGTCTGCAAACTTCGCGGTCGGCGTCATTTGAGTGTCAACGACCACGAAGCATTCAACCAGTTTCGGATCCTTCAGCAGCTTAGCCATTAAGTTGCTGCCGGTATGTTGGTTAATAACGTTGTTGCCCTGCGTCTCCCACATGAACTTAATATTCTGTTTGAGCTTGTCGCAGCCTCTGACTAAACCTTTCTTAGCTGTTAATTGGTCTGCTTCGTAAATAGCTCGATGCCAAACGTTTAAGCAAACCGAAGCTTTGACAGGATTGGGAGGAACCGGGAGAGATGCTGCAAAACCGTTTTGATCGGCTTCTCTGGCGCCATTGTTTGTGCCGGGAAGACCAAGCTGACCGGTAAGAATCGGAAGCATTGCGATCGCAATAGAAAGGCTGTCGCCGTTTCCTCTTCTTTGCGGACCCCAACCCTGAGCAACGAACAAGGGTTTTGTCGTTCCGATCTCTCGAGCAAGACGAATAATCGTTTCTTTAGGAATTCCTGTTTCTTTAGAAGCCCATTCGGGTGTCTTGGCAATGCCGTCGGGACCTTTTCCTAAGATATGGCTCTTGTAGTCCGAGTTCTTGAGAGCTGATTTCGGCAAAGTAGTTTCGTCGTAGCCGATGCAGTATTTATCCAAGAACGGTTTATCGATTAAATTCTCTGTGATTAAGACGTACGCAATGCCTTCAACCAGAGCAGCGTCTGTACCCGGGTTAATGGGTATCCATTCATCCTCTCGTCCCATCATCGAATCAGAATAAATCGGGTCGATCATGATGACTTTTGGACGGCCTTTTTCTAATGAACAGTTAAAGCCAAAGGCTTGGCCTCCGCCGGAGGCACGAGTAACAGCCGGGTTGTTACCGAAACCGACATAGAGTTTGGCGTTGGCAATCTGTTCCATATAAGAGCCGACGTTGGTGTCTTGGCTCATAATGGCACTGGTATAACCGGAGCGGTCAAATGAACCCATCAGATACGGCCAAGCGTTCTGGAATTGCCCAGCTGAATAATCAGAGAAGAAGTTTAAGTTTCCTCCGATAAGGTTAAAGAATCGCTGGGCGCACTTGCGCGAGTTCATGGCAATGCCGTTGTTGCCTGAGCCGTGGTTGATAAATACAGCTTCGTTACCGTATTTTTGAATCACGTCTTTTAATTTTCCGGCGATTTCATCAAACGCCTGATCCCACGTGATTCTTTCAAACTTACCTTCGCCTCGTTCACCGACGCGTTTCATGGGGTATTTCAAGCGTTCGGCAGAGTAGAGACGTTGGCGAATCGAGCGGCCTCTGATACAGGCGCGGACTTGTGGGAAATCTTTTCCGAAGGCGCAGGAGCAGGGATTTCCTGTGTTATCCGTTTCGATACGGATGACTTGGCCGTTTTTACTGACGACACGAACCGGACAGCGGCTTCCGCAGTTGACCGTGCAGGCAGACCAAGTGATTTTTTCAATGTCATTTGCTGCAGCATTAACGGCAGCGACAACTTCTTTTAATGGGAAAAGAGATGTCGCAGACAGGGATGCCAATCCCGTAAGCAGGCTTCTTCTTTTCATTTGAGGTATCAACATAGCTTCTCCATTGGGGTTGAAGAAAAATTTGCTGAAATGCTCAGCTTGAAAAAATTTTAATTTTTAAAGTCTTTCGGAGGTTTCGAGAAAAGGACACCCTTCAAGAGAAAAAGACATCTCTGAAGAATTAGCAGCGTCCCAATACTTGTTTTCTATATTCTTGCGGTGAAAGCCCAATCTCTCTTCTAAACATTGCAGAAAAGGCGCTTGTACTTCCGTAACCCAGCTCTGAGGCGATCCAGCCGATATTCTTGTCCTTAGACATAAGCTCAATGGCGTTCACGACGAGTAGTTGATTCTTCCATTGCTGGAATGTAACTCCCGTCTCTTTAACTACAAGACGATTAAAAGTCTTACTGCTTATGTGAAAGAAGTCGGCCCAATCTTGAAGAGATACTTTCTCAGAAGGATTCTCCAAAATATAGGAATTTACGTGCTTTAACCTTTCGTCTTTCGGAACTGCCAGACCGAACATAGGACGGGCATGACTGTTCATCACTTCTTCTATGATCAGTTTTAATAATTTTTCTTTCTGATTTGGCAGAGGCTTCGTTTGATCACTTTCAGCGATGTACATTAATCCATGGAGAGCGTACATAGGAAGCTCGACAGAACACACCTGATCAAAGCCAGACCAAGTATCGCAGTCTAAATAGAGGTAACCGGAGGAAGCTCCTTCAGAATGAAAAATCCGATGAGGAACGCCTGCAGGCATCCAAAAAGCTTGGTCCGGCATAAGTGTCCAAACCTTATCTTTCGTATAACAAATACAGCTGCCGCTGATGGGGAAAGCAAGTTGTCCGCGCTTATGCTTATGAAAACAGCTGTCTAATGTCTTTGGAGAATCCTGATTAACTAATGACTGGACGTGAGCAGTTGCAAGCGCTTCCATCGCATCGGTGTCAAAACTAAAGTCTTGTGCTGGACTCGCCTTCATTTTTGTTGGGGTATTTGAAGCAATAAGAGGATTATATTTTTCTCATGGAAAATAAATAATTCGAATTTTTACGGATAAATATTTTTTGAAAATGATTGACGATTTTAATGCTTAACTTGTTGTATTCAAAGCAATTGGTCTTAGGCATGTAAGTCTGCAAATCTGCCTCCTCATAAGATTTGGAGTTAACGCCTCATTTATAGTCTAACTTGTTAATTCTATTTATAAAAACCTCATCTTCTCGACTTTGTTTTGTTGCAATTGAGTGGATTGGTAAACTCAATTAAGAGATCGTTATTTTGAAAGATTTGTCTTTTCTACCTCCGACAAGAAGTGAGGGATAGTAATCGAATGTGATCTTTATCTGGCTATTAGGTTTGACAATTCGTTATTACTTGGAGAAAAAAGACAAAGAATTCGAGGCCAAAGCAAAGGAAGTTTTATTGCTCTACAAAAAGGTTGAATGGATAACGCAATTGTTGAAGAAATACGGTGGTCTGGAAGAGGAAATAACGCTTGTCAATCAAGAAATATTTATCTCTTACGACGAAAGACCTGGCATTCAGGCGGAAGAGAATAAGCATAAAGACAGAAATTTGAAACTCGGGAAAGGCTTTGTTCGATGCGATTATGAATACATTAGACACGGGACCTTCTCTTTGCTGGCAGAGATCGACCTGTTAACAGGAAAATCTACAGCATCGTCTGCGAATCTCATAAATCATGAGACTTCATCGATTTCTTAAAGATGCTGGATAAAACTTATGCGAACGAGTAAGTTTATTGGAGAGTATAGGCATTTTGATACTGCTTGCCAATGAATTGGCGATAGTGATAATTATGCATCAGACCACACCATTGAAAAGAGGGTGCGTTGTCAACGATAACACAGCCATTCTTCGGACAAGGAAAGTAGAGGAGAAAGGCCGAATAGAATAAGAGTGTTTAAACTGTTCGCTTACTAGATTTCAAGAGCGCAATTCCATCTGAAGTAAATAAAGAGGAGGCTTTTGCCTCCTCGGATTTTGAAAGAAAAGATAAAATTACTTACCTTTATTCTTTAGGAGTTCGTCTGCTGCAATGTAGCCCATGGTAAACGATTTTGAAATGGCAGAAGCAGCGAGGAAACTCTGACCATGTACGCCTCCGGAAACCTCTCCGGCAGCGTAAAGTCCCTTTATCGGTTTTCCGAATACATCAATTACATGCGTTCTGGGATCAACTTTGACGCCGCAATAGGTGGCGACTAAAACCGGAGTTGAGGGATAAATGTAAAAGGGGCCCTTATTGATGGGAACTAACTTCCCAGAAATGTCAACACAGAATTTTCTGCCGAAGACGCTGTCAGCGCCTTTCGTAAGGACGTCATCATTGTATTGTTTGACAGTTTCAGCCAAACCTTTGGGATCGATGCCGGCCTTTTTTGCAGCCTCCTCTAAGGTATTGCCGGAATAGAATACTCCGAGGCCCTTGAGATAGTTATAGCGAGCCGTTCCGTGATCTTTGATCGTTTCTTCATTAATCGGTTCGTCATAGACGCAGTAGGCAATTCCGTTTTCTTGCTCTAACGCTTTATCTCCTATGTCTTTCTTGGAGATAGATTCGTCGCAAATACGTTGTCCCTTTTTGTTAACAACAATAGCTCCGAAACGGAACGGGTACCAGACTTCTTGTCCTGATTTTGAACCGACGGCAAAACCGTAAGTGGCCTTGATGTAAGGCATGTCAGCAACGTCTGCGCCGTAAGCTTGAGCCATAAGAAGACCGTCGCCTTGACTTCCTCCTCCGCTGATAGCATTGGCGTTGGCCATTCGAGGGACATATTTTTCAAGCAATTTTTTATTTCTGGAGAATCCGCCGCTAGCCAAAATGACGCCAAATTTAGCTTTGACGGCAACAAGCTTTTTATCGTGTTCAATCAAGACACCCGAGATCCGATCAGCCTTCTCATCCCAAATTAATTCTTTGGCAGGAGATGACACCCAAAGAGTGCCGCCGTCTTTTGTAAATGCTTCTGTGAGTGCTTTAACAGTAGCAGGGCAGTCGACAGTCATATTACGCGGTACACTTCCTGATTTGCCGACGTTTTGATTTTTAAGTTTGCCTCCGTTGGCAAGCATCCATTCAAAAGCCTTCAGAGAATTTTCGGTAACGGACTTGACGAGTTCAGGATCATTTTTTTCTCCCCCGACACGCATCATGTCTTCGTAAAACTGCTTCGGAGAATCTTTTATATTTTTTTCTTTTTGGAAACTAGAACCAGGGACAGCAAAACCGCCGACGGAAAGAAGTGTGCTGCCGCCGGTGAACGGAAGTTTTTCTGTAAGCAAGACTTTTAATCCGGCTTGAGCTAATCTCGTTGCAGCTGTGAGACCGCTCGCTCCGCTTCCGATGACTACTGCGTCAAACTCCTGGTCCCAGTGATCGTTCTGTTTTGGTTGTGCAGCGGCAGGTAATGAAACAGTAGAAACTGTTGCTAACGTTGCGTAAAAGAAGTTTCTTCGGGATAAACGTTGCATCATTTTTCTCCTCTAGAGAGCTCTAGGCTCAACATTCATAAAATTCTTATACAGAAACAGTTCGTTCCTGAGGAAATGCCTTTTCTCAAAAAGGATTCCCTATATCTATTCAATACCCCAAAGTCCCTAGGTACTTTGATAATCATCAAACTTTGTTGAAAAAAAACGAACTACGAGTAATTACTCTTTTGTTCGTTCCTGAAGATGGATATCCTTGCTTCAAGGAAAAAGTAATGTTTAGAAGAAATTTTATTAATTTGGCGGCTTTTGCCTTTTCTGCGCCTGCTTTCGCCCAGATATATGGTGATAAGTCGGACGATTACGATTTGATCGTTGTTGGTTCAGGGGCTGCCGGACTTTGTGCTGCGATTTCTGCTTTTGATCACGGAGTAAGAAAAATAGTGGTTTTAGAAAAGCTGCCAATTTTAGGCGGCACGAGTGCAATTTCCGGGGGAGCTGTAGCTGTCTCTCAAACCGATATGCAAAAAAGAATGGGTATATCGGACACGGATGAAGAATTTTTTGAGGATTTGATTAGAGAAGGCGGTTATCGTAACGATCCCAAACTTGTGGAAATCTACATTACAGAAGTCAGGAAGCAATTTGAGTGGTTGGGAAATTGCGGAATTCATCCTTCAAATATTATGGCTGCTGCAGGAATGAGTAAACCTCGTTCTCATATGTTTAATCCAAATCAAATGATGAATTTTCTTTTGGACGAAGTGTCTCGCAGGAAAATCGAAATTAAAACAGGAACGAGAGCTGTCGAGCTCCTGCAAAAAGGCCTGAGGATCTGTGGAGTGAGGGCGGTCAGTCGCAAAAGCTCGGTTGAATTTTGCAGTAAATACGGAGTGGTTCTCGCAACAGGCGGCTTTGCTAGGAATCAGGCCTTGATGAATAAATTTGCGCCGCACATGTTTGGCGTAGATGTGGTCTCAGGGATTGGCTCTGAAGGAGACGGAATCTTAATGGCAGTTGAGAGCGGCGGACAGGTAGCTGGGGGAGAAACCGTTACAGCTTCTTTTGGTTTTGCTCAAAATCCATCTACTGTAAGGGACTTCTCCACGATTTTCTATAGTGGCGCGATTATTCTTAATCGTTCTGGAAAAAGATTTGTTGATGAATCTTTGCCGTACAAGTCATTAGGAGAAGCTTTTCTTAATACTAAAGAAGCATGCGCTTATATTCTGTTCGATGAATCTATTAGAAAAGCTCAGATGAGACGCCGTCCTGTTGATAAGGCCATGTGGAGCCCCTATGACAATGGACAAGAACCCGGCTATTGCTTTAGAGCAGATACGGTAAAGGCGGTGGCTGATAAAGCAGGTTTAAACCCGATAAAAGTAGCAGAGGAAGTAGCAAGGTATAACGCTTATGTGTCTAAGGGACGAGATCCTGAATTTGGTCGGACTTCTCTCTCATCGGGCTATGGCCAGCTAAAGAAAATTAACGTTCCTCCTTTTTACATCATGCCAGCTATAGCAGTCGTTCCGGGAACTTATTGTGGCTTAAGGGTAGATGAACAAACTAGAGTGCTTCGAACCACTGATGATCCTATAGAAGGTCTTTTTGCGGCAGGAGAGATAATGGGTGGTTTTCACGGTAAAAATTTTGTGACTGGGACGGGCCTTGGCAAGGCCCTCGCGTTTGGAAGAGTCGCAGGAAAAAACGCTAGCCTATGAAAACGACCTACTACGCCTTTTTCTTCGTATTGTCACTCTTTTCATCGGGTTCTTCTGCAGAAGTTATTCGGTTGGGAGTCACAGATTATGCTGCCAACGGAGTTCATCAAGAGCTGATTCGCGATTCTGTTGAAGAAATTAATAAAATTCTTGAACCTAGACACTCCCTCATTGTAAAAGAGATGACGGAAAGTGAGATGAAGACAGCAATTCTTCAGCATGAGTTAGACCTGTTTATTTCTTCCAGTGCTTTTTATCGCCAAATGGTTAGGAGCGGAGCAAGAGATATTGTTTCAGTAGAAACAGGAAGAGGCACGGGGCCAAACAGAACTGAAGGTGCTGTCGTTTTGGTTGATAGAAGAAGGAATGATCTAATTTCCTTTAAAGATCTAGAGAACAAAACAGTGGGTTTTTGTAAAATTTTTGGAAATTTTACTTTGCATGTCATAGAAAGGGAGCTCAGAGAAAAAGGCCTGCACGCACTTACTTACTCAAATAAATTAGATCTTCAAAATATAGATCTCCAGGAGTTGTTGGAGCAGCTGAGATTAAAGCGTGTTGATGCAGTTATTGCTCCTACTTGTTCACTTGAGAAATTAGTAGAAGAAGTTGAAGTAGATACCTCTTGGTTGAAAGTTCTGGAACCAAGACAGTTCTCTTCCCTTAAGTGTTCCCACTCAACATTTCTTTATCCCGGACTGACAGTGTCCTCTTTGCCGTCACTAAATTCGGTATTCTCAAAAAAAATAACTCAGGGATTATTAGACATTCTTTCCAAGGATGGCGAGCACTTTTGGAGTGTATCCACAGATTTCAGCGAGGTTGATCAACTTCTCAGAGCTTTAGATTTAGACGCTTGGGCTGAAGATAGAAAATGGACATTTGGTAAATTGATTAAAGAATTTTGGCCGCTCTTGTTATCCATAGTACTTGTGATGGTTTGTTTGGCTACTTACGGTTCAGTGGTTAGTTTTATTGTCAGAAAAAGAACGAAAAGTTTGCGCTGTGCATTAATGAGAGAGCAGATCCTCAAGCAAAAATCGTTAACGGAATCTAGAAGAATTGAGGAAATGCAGCGAATAGGAGCCTTCAGTCAGCTCAGTTCTTTATTTGCGCATGAATTGGGGCAGCCAATTTATGTGATCAGGTGCTTTTGTTATTCTCTTCAGAAGGCTTTGGATCGTACGAAGAAAGGTGATTCTTCCTTGAAAGAAATGGTAGCAGACATTGAAAATCAGGCTGCACGCGCTGAAGAAATTGTTCAAAAAACCAGAAATTATATTAAGGGCAGAAAAGGACGTTTAGAGAAAGTTGAAATTAATCATCTTGTTGAAAAAGCAATAAAAACTTTTAAGATGCTCCAGCATGAAGATTTTCAGATTTATTTTCATCCGACAGAATCCGAACTTTTTGTGTTGGCAGAGTCTTTAGATATCGAGCTAATACTCATCAATTTGCTGCGCAATGCTAGTGATGCCTGCGAAACGGTAGGCATATTTAAGGCGTGGATAGAAATAAGAAAATTAGCGGATATTGTTGAGATTAGGCTTTGGGATTCAGGGGCGCCCATATCTCAAAAAGTTTTATTGAATATCAAAGAGTTGACGGCTTCTTCTAAAGAAGAAGGTCTGGGTGTTGGCCTAAAAATTGTTGATTCTTTAGTGGAAGGTATTGGGGGAACACTAAATTTTGGTATTTCCAAAAACAAAGGTCTTGAAGTTATCCTTCGATTCCCACTTTCTGAAGGTGTTTAAATGAGTTCTGCTGAGAAAAAGCTAGTGCGCTTAATTGATGATGATCCGATGGTATTAAAAGCGATGAAATCGGTTCTGGTGGAAGAAGGATTTGAAGTCAAAACCTATCTCACGGCAGAAGATTTTTTGACAGAGGATGCAAATTCAATTCTTGGGTGTTTGGTTTTAGACTTGAGAATGCCGAATATTAACGGTCTCCAGCTTCAAAAAATCCTCAAGGAGAGGGAGTTCCACCATCCGGTTATATTTTTGACAGCTCATGGAGAAGTTGAATCGGCCGTCTTAGCGATGAAAATGGGCGCAGTGGATTTTTTGCAGAAACCAGTTTCTCCTCCAAAGTTAGTAGAGACGATCAGGAAAGCTTGCAAACTTGACGAAACCGAGCAATGGGAGAGCCAGGATAAAAGAATTGAGTTGTTGAAAAAGCTGTCTCCGCGTGAAAAAGATGTAATAGTCAAAGTATTACAAGGTCTGTCCAACAGAGAAGCGGGTGAAAGTCTTGGTATAAGTGAGAAAACCATTGAAAACCATAGAAATAATGCCTATAGGAAATTGAATGTTAAAAGTTTTAAAGAATTGCAAAAGAAATATTCATTTCATTTTTAAAAGTATTAATTCTGATAAAAGGCGAGAAATTACCCCTTCATGAAGAAAGAAAATATTTTCTCGCAAATAAAGAACGTAAGTGCATTGCCTGTTGGCTCCGTCTTTGCAAGCAGAGGCATTCATAGACTAGCTCAATTGTCGAATCCAGTTATAGCATATCTACTACATATCTATAAATAAGGGCTAAGGGTCAAAAAATAGACCTCATGGGCATTTTCGTCCAAAAGGTCAATCAGAATCCGCCAAACTCAGGTTTTAGTTACAACTGGCGATATCCGCATAAAGCTCCACTTTTTGTATCGGGAGCTTTATGCGAAATTATTAATGCTAAAGGGCACTAACTTTCTTCTTGTAAGCTTCGTTTAAAAGTCTCTCAGCATGTTGCATTTGAACTTTGACGGCCTCAGGGGAGGTGCCTCCATAAGATTTTCTCGCGTCAACTGAATGCTCAAGAGAAATGTCATTAAAAATATCTTCTTCGAATAAGCTGGATTGAACTTTAAACTCTTCTAAAGTTAAATCGTCAAATGTTTTGTCATTTTCAACGCAATATCTTACAGTTTGACCAACCACTCTGTGAGCTTCCCTGAAGGGTAATCCTTTTCTCACCAGGTAATCAGCCATATCGGTTGCGGTTGAGAAACCATTGGAAGCTGCTTGATAAGTTCGTCTGGTATTGATTTTCATCTTGCGGACCATTGGGGCCATTACCTTCATTGTGTTCTGCCAAAGGTCGATGGTTTCGTAAGATAAGAATTTATCTTCTTGCATATCCTTGTCATAGGCGAGCGGAATTCCTTTCATCATCGTAAGCATGGCTTGAAGGTAACCGTACATACGTCCTGTTCTTCCTTTAATAAGTTCTGCAAAATCGCAGTTCTTTTTCTGAGGCATGATGGAAGAACCGGTTGTAAAGTCATCGGAGAGTTCTACAAACTTATATTCCTGACTTGCAAAAATAATAATTTCTTCACAAAGCCTGGATAAATGCATGTAGCTTATAGTTGCTATGGAAGCAAATTCAATGCAGTAATCTCTGTCCGCAACAGTGTCAATACTGTTCTCTGTTGGTTTTTCAAAGCCAAGTTGTTTTGCTGTGGACTAGCGATCAATAGGAAAATCCGTACCTGCTAAGGCAGCAGCTCCTAAGGGACACTCAACCAAGCGGTCTAGGAAGCTCTGAAGTCTGGCGTAATCGCGTTTAAGCATCCAAAAGTATGCCATAAGCCAATGAGAGACTAAAACAGGTTGGGCTACCTGCAGATGAGTGAAACCGGGCATAATTGAGCCGAAATTCTTCTCCGCCTGTTCAAAAATTGCTTTTTGGATTTCGATAATGAGTTTTTGGCACTCTTTTGCGGCATCCCTAAAATAAAGATAACTGTCTATACAACACTGGTCGTTACGGCTTCGTCCTGTGTGTAGTTTTCCTCCGGTAAGTCCTATGATTTCAGTCAATCGCTTTTCAATTGCCATGTGGATATCTTCGTCCTCGGCATTGAAAGTGAACTTGCCGTCATCTATCTCTTTGCCTACAAGTTTCAGACCTTCTTTAATTTTTTCCACATCTTCTTTTTGAAGAATGCCTGTTTCACCAAGCATAGTGACGTGAGCTAAACTTCCTTGAATGTCGTAAGGGCAAAGACGTGTTTCAACTTTAATTACAGCGCCGAATTCTTCTACAAATTTCGGAGGAACTTCTGCAAATCTTCCTCCCCACATTTTGTTGGACATATATTCTCCTCAGAGTTATTTGAGGGCATTGACAACGGTCATCATATAAACCTTGATAAAGTCTAGATACCGGTCAACGGGGATTTTTTCGTTGGGTTTGCCCATTTCAGAGTAGCCGTTTGCCGCTCCGAAATTAGGTATCGGCATTCCTGTTATTTTTCTGATCCAAGAAGCGTCGGAACCGCCGGGTTTTGCTGCGATGACGACATCCTTGTCTAAAACTTCTTTATATGACTTGGCAACAAGCTGGATAAACGGATCATCGTAAGGAATATCAAGAAGAGGGCGGTTATTCGTGATTTCCAGTTTGTAATCGTAAGAAGGATCCTTAGCCTTAAAGGTCTCAAGCACGTCTACGATTTCTTTCAATGCTGCATCATGATCTTCTCCAGGGACTAGCCTCCTGTCAAACCAGAAGACTGCTTTAGAAGGATGAACATTAGCTGCCTCTCCGGAGTTCAAGATGGAAACGGTCAGGTGAGGTGAAGGCATGCCTTCTGCCGGTACTTTTAATAATCGTTGATTAATTTTCTTGAGTTCGAGAATGACGTTAATTGCCTTTTCTAGGGCATTGTCTCCGTGTTCATATATGGCGGCAGTGTGTTGTGCTTCTGCAGTGTAGGTTACATGACCTCTGAGTATCCCGCCATGCTTAGGAATGAGACGTCCGTCGCAGGGTTCCATGCAAAGACCGAAATCTCCTCGCAGGTAGCCGTTATTTAATAAATATTGGGCGCCAAGTTTGCTTCCGTTTTCTTCATCACACATCCAACTTAGCAGAATACTTCCTTTGGGGTCAAACCCCATTCGTTTTAAAAAGATAACTGCCATTAAGGCACCGGCATCTCCTCCTTTCATGTCGGAAGCACCTCTGCCGTAGATATGTCCGTCGGCGACAATCCCAGACCATGGACCGTATTTTCCAGGGTCCTTCGGGTCGGGTGGAAAAACGTCCATATGCCCGTTGAAAACAAATCTTTTTCCCTCTTTAGTACCTTTCCATTCGGATAGTAAATTCGGTCTGTTGGGAGCACCATAAATCCTTTCGACAGGTAATCCGTTAGCAGTCATCCATTTTTCAAAAACATGGCTGACTGCTTCCTCTTCTCCGGTAACGCTCGGGACTTGCAGTATTTCTTGTAAACATCGAATAGCTTCTTCTTTATTCTGATCGACAAAAGAAGAAATTTGCTTGGCGCTAAGTGTCATAGATATTCTCCTATAGGAGTTGCCCAACCTTTTTGGGTTGGGCATGGATAGGGAAATTGATTAGAAGATGAATTTGCTTATCACGTAGCCGATTGCTACTTGAGATGCAGTGGTAACGAGTCCAGGAAGCATATAGCTGTGATTAAAAATGTATTTGCCGATCTTAGTCGTTCCGGTTCTGTCAAACGCTATGCAGCCGATGATGGCTCCGCCGGCAGGGATGAGAAAGTAACCGTTGCAGGCAGGGAACATCCAAACCGTGTCAGCAGGATTTAAATTTAAAGCCATAGCTAACGGCATTAAGGCTGTAATGGTAGCTCCCTGAGAGAAAAGTACGGCAGAAAGGAAAAATAGGCATAGGCCGAACAAAATAGGAAGATTATTAACAACTTCTCCAAATTCTTGAACAAAGAAGGGTTTATAGAAGTTGAAGAAAGTTGAGGTCATCCAGGATACTCCGTATACAGCGGCCATACCAATTAAACCGGCTCGGAATACTGAACCACTGGCTAACTTAGCTTTATCAACCCTGCCGATTACCATGATGAAACATGCGCAGCAAAGCATGACAATTTGGACCATATTTGGAATAGACAAGCGACTTGTCTTTCCTGCGGCATTAGTAAAATGGGGAAGTAAGTCAGGGAATGTTCCGTAGAAGACGACAGCAAGAATGCCTAAAGCAAAAATCCATACTGACCAGACTGCTTCTTTAGAAAATTGTCTGGTTTCTCCCGGTGCAATGGTGTCTCTGAACTCACCGGAGGCAAGTTTGGCTTGAAACTCCGGATCGTCCGCCAGTTCCTTTCCTCGTTTGTACATAAAGATGCAGCCGACAAGTAAACCTAAAATACAGGCGGGTATACTGACTGCAAAAATTTGGAAGGGAGTTACTCCTTTTACTGCTAGGAAACCGATCATGGCGGCTGTTGCTGCTGACATTGGAGAACCGGTAATGCCGGCTTGTGCGCCAATTACCGACATCGTCAGAGGTCTTTCCGGTCTGACTCTTGCGCTTGCCGCAACTTCCGCAATAACTGGATAAACGGCGAAAGCCACATAACCAGTGCCGCAGAATAGGGTAAAGAAATAGCTTACCAGCGGGCCCATGAATGTGATATGTTTAGGATTTCTTCTGAGGAGCTTTTCAGCAATACTGACTAAATAATCTAAGCCTCCGGAGCCTTGTAAAATTGAAGCGCAAGAGACCACAGCGAGCATGATGAACAGGACGCTTACGGGTGGCGAGCCTGGAGTCATTCCAAAAATGAAAATGAGAACCATTAATCCGAATCCGCCTCCGGCTCCAAGTCCTAAACCGCCCCATTTTGCTCCTATGCCTATAGCTAATACGACTACTAATAGTTCTAGCCAAAAATTGATGTCCATGATGTCCCCCTGGTTATGGGATGCCGACGGGAAGAGTCCAGTCGGCTGAATGTAATGTTTCTAAGATTGAATCAATGCATTAACTTCGTTTTCGAGAAGTTCTTTTCCTGCATTTACTTTGGCTAATCTTTCTGAAACTTCTTTCTTGTCAGCTTCCAATTGTTGTTTTCTAGATTCCAACTGACGCTGTACTTCTTTTTCTGCAGACCCGCCAATGATGATCTTTGCCATAGCGATGGCCACAGGATCTAGAGCAGCTTTGACTTGCTCCTCGGACATGTTTGTTTTTCGACCAAAGAGCTTTTCAAAACTGTCATTAACTATGCTGACGTTGATTTCATTCGCTTTTAGCTTGTGGACAAGCATGTAGTCCACTACCTGAGCAACAACTGCATGTGCAGCTCGGAATGAAATTTTGTCAGATCTGACAAGCGAGTTAGCAAGTTCCGCAGCTGTGCAGAAATTGCCTAGCGCATTTTCTCTCATGCGATCTTTATTAACAGAAATTAAGCCTAACGTGTCAATTAAGAGTTCGATGCAGCCGACCATATCCTTTAAGCCGACCATGAGGTAGCGGGGACCTTCGCCTGTGGCATCGCAGACGTTTGAATAGGGAGTATTTTTGATAGCGCTGTAACCACCAACAAAGTAGCCCAGGATATTTCCAACTCTGCCTCTAACATATTCAAGAGTGTATGGATTCTTTTTTTGAGGCATGATTGAGGAGCAGATGGCAACCGAATCATCAACTTCTACATAGCCAAATTCTGGTGCTGACCAGTTATAGAGATCCGTACACATTCTCGACATGGTATTTCCCATGACGGTAAGTACGCCTAGAATCGCGAGGACATAGTCTCTTGAACCAACAGCGTCAATAGAATTATCTATTGGTTTTTCAAAACCCAATAAATCGGAGACTAGTTTTGTGTCAATATCCCACGTTGTGGAAGCCATACAGCCTCCTCCCATAGGACAAATATTCAGTGCAGTGAAGACTTGACTCAGACGTGCGTAATCCCTTTCAAATGCAGCTAATATTCCTGAGATGTATTGGGCAAAAGTAATTGGTTCAGAGGGTTGCTGGTGCGTATAACCGGCTAGTACTGCATCTTTGTTTTTTTCTGCAACAGCAATCATTGTCTCGCGTAGCTGATTTAATTTTTCGCACACAAGAAAATAAACTTTGCGATTATCCATCCTTGTTAGGGTGGCAATCATGTCGTTTCTTGATCTAGCGGTATGAAGTTGACCGCCTATTTCAAGACTTGTGTGGTCAATCAAGTATTTTTCAAGGTTGAAGTACATTCCTTCTAGTTGGGGATCCATTGGAAAAGCAGGTTGTTCCCCCATTGCAGCCATTTCTTGTGTTGCTCTTAAAATCTCTTTGGCCACATCTTTTGAAATGATGCCTTTTTTTGTGAGCATGACTGCGTGAGACTTATTGAGGTCCAAATACGATTGATAGGAATGGTCTAAGTCGGATGCTAAGTTTGGACGGATGATGTTCTTTTGGACGGATTCGGCAAGTTGTTTTTTAATTTTGCCTCGGTGGATATTTCCCATGATGTCTCCTTTAGGAGTTGAAGTGAGAGGGGTGCTACCTGAGGGGATTATTTGCCTAAAACCAAAAATAGTAAGGGGTATGTCTAATTTGCATACCCTTCCATGCATTTAACACATAGCCTTTTTTTAGAAAAGGAGAGTGGAGATAATTTAAATCGAATCTTGATTTTTGGGGGCGATCATGTTTTTAGGCGTACTCAGTGCTCTGATTGCATGTTTTTTATGGGCGATAACTTATCTGTTGCCGCAACTTTTGCCTATGTATACCTCAATGCAGTCAGGTTTGATACGTTGTTGTATCACTGCTCTAATCGCAATTGCCATGCTTCTGCCGGTACTGCATCAACTTAAATTTTTGAAAAAGTCAGACTGGTTAGTTGCAATCAAATTAACAGTCATAGGAAATTTGATTAATTTTTTGGCAATGCTTTACTGCAGTGAGTTAGCAGGTGCTTCAATTTCAGGTTTAACGACAGGGGCAATCCCGGTATTGGTTGCAGTCATATCAAATGAGCGGGATAAGAAATTAGGGCGTCCCTCACTTAAGCTCCAAAAATTATTTATTCCTTTAGGATTAATTTGTCTAGGTTTTATTATCAGCAATCTCTCGGAATTAGGAAATATTCCAGAAGGTTCCGCAACTGGATATTTCATGGGCGTTGCATTAGGGATTCTGCACACTATTCTCTGGTCATGGTATCCAATGGTTAATGCCGAGTGGCTTCAGAGCCATCCTAACTTTAGCAGCCTTACCTGGACTCTTGTTCAGAACTCTATATTGCTCCCTCTCGCAGCTCCCCTTTATTTTCTTTTTTGGTCAAAAGCTCTTCCCGGTACACCGTTTTTAGGTCCAGATCCTTGGTTATTAATTGGGATTCTCAGCGTTAATGCTTTATTTTGTTCAATAGGGGCCATGAGTTTTTGGAATTATGCCTGTAAAAAGCTTCCCACTTCTCTCAGTATTCAGCTAATGGTTTTTGAAACGATTTTTGCAATTGTAATGACTCATGTTCTCATGCAGAAGTTTCCTGCGTACGACATGATCATTGGTGCAGTTTTCTTAACCATAGGAGTGTCCATATCCCTCAACTTTTTTTCTAAAAATATCAAAGAGTTCGAAGGAAAACTTCAAGAGGAGGGTGGCTTATGACAACATTTAGAGCTGCTATCTTATTGCTTCTAGGGGCTTTATGCTTTAGTACAACTGGTATGTTTCAATCCATAGCTCCTGAAGATGCTTCTCCATGGATAGTGGGGGAGGCTAGGATGTCGGTGGGATGTCTTTGTCTTTTTGCATGGTGCTTCTTCAGTCATAAACTTCCCAAGAACTGGAAAGCTCTGCCTTGGAAATACATAGCAGTATGTACAGGTTGTATCCTCGCATATTCTCCACTTTTCTTTTTTTCTGTAAAGGCGGTCGGGGTTTCAACTACAGCCGTTGTCGCCATTGGCGTTACACCTTTATGGACGGCGATTATTGAGAAAGTTGTATATGGAGAGGCCCCGCCTATTCGTTGGTATGTTGCTACTTTCCTTGCCCTAGCGGGAATTGTACACATGAATGCAGAATCTTTTGATACAAGCTCTTCTTCGTTGCTTTACTCTATCCTGCCGATTGCAGCCGGATTTGTTTATGCAGTTCTTTTGGTAGTAACGCCTAAAGTAATGGAGCATATTCCAGCTGAAACGACAATGATGATAGTAATGGGAATCGCATCTGTAGTTATGTTTCCTGTAATTTTCCTTTTTCCATTCGACTGGATTTTTACAACCAAGGGTGCAGTAGTTGTTGTTGGGATTGGGCTGATTTCTGTTGGGCTGGCCTTCAGCTTGTTTATGACGGGTCTTAAATATACAGGCAGCGTTATAGGCGCGACCTTAGGACTTGCTGAGCCTATTGGAGCCTCAATTATCGGAATTGTTTTTCTAGGAGAGTCGGTTTCAAAATTGCAAATCGGAGGTCTGCATCTTCTTTTTGCTTCCATTATTCTGCTAGTTTTTGGACAAATATTATTAAGGAAGAAAACTAAAGCTGAGACTGAGTAAGAAGTAGAAAATTTTTTATTTGGAGGACCTATGTCTAAGACACCTAGGGGCGTGACTTTAGATCAATTGAGCACATTTCTTTTAGTTGCTAAGACAGGGACTTTTACGCAAACCGCAAAAAAATTAAATGTAAATCAATCGACGGTTTCCAGAACTTTACAAAAACTTGAAACCTTTCTAGGAGTTAGACTTTTTGAGCGGGAAGGTAATAATCTTATCCTTTCGTCTGCTGGTTTAAAAATACAGGCGAAAGCGCAAGCAATCGCTGATTCTGTAGACTCCCTAATAGCTGAAGCCAGAGAGTTTCAAGGGTGTAAAACTCATGGCTTACGCTTTGCTTCTTCAGTATCTTTTTCCAGGGCAATATCTCCTTTTTTGGTAAATGCATTGATAGGGTCGATCCCTGATATTGCAACTTTTTCAGGTAACACACCGGAAGTGATAGGTATGCTTCAGAAAGGTTTTGTTGACATTGCCGTTGCTACGACTTCGATGGCCGGTTTCTCTGAATTTACCTCAAGGGTTTTATACAGAGAGAAGTACTTATTAATTTTGCCGAGAGAGGTAGAGCACGTGATATCCTCCAAACAGGAGCTTGTTGAATATGCGAGTGATCACCCCTGTATTCAATTTCATAGACAGACGCAAGACTGGCTCCATACTTCTCGAGTTCTAAGACAGTTGGGCGTTAATAATTGGACTATCTCTCTAAGTACTATTGAAAGTATTATTCAACTGGTCGAAAGAGAAAAGTACTGGAGTTTGATGCCAGCTGTAAATATTTGGGGGGCTAATCGTGATTTATCGAAAGTCACCTATAAATTTTTATTTGGACAACAAGGTTATAGAACCCTCTATCTTTTGTATAGAGAAGAATATTTTAGTCCGATCGCCGATGAAATTGCATCAGTGGTAAAAATAGCTTTGGAGCAAGAGTTGATTCCTAAGTTCAGCAAAATAAATTTAACTTTGGGTACCGCTGTTGAATGGGAGGGAGATAGTAACTAACTTCTTCCTTGAAATTGAAAAGTACGGCATGTTCAGCGCCAACTCGATGTTCCTTCTTGATGTTCTAGCCATTAAACGACTTCTGATCTGTTTATCAAATTCATTCGTCTTTTTAAATAGCTCATTACTCAGCTCTCCATAGAAGGAATAGACTCCTAAACTACCGGCGAGCTGGAATTATTTTGGAAAGAAATCTATAAGACACATACCTATGAATGGCGTGGGAAATATTGAATCAGTGGGCAAGATTCTTATCCCTCGTGGGCAGAAGGTAAAAAAAATAATTTTTCTTCCGTTCTGTGTTCTGGTTAAACGTGGGCGCTATCCAAAGCTCAAATATCGAATTCCTCGTGATCTTGAGTGGGTCAAGAAACCGTGGAATAAGCCGTAGCGGAGCGAGGTTACGACCTTATGCCGCGAAAGTTCTTGACGCCTTCTATTAAAAGTACGCTTGTAGATAAGACGGTTAAGGCAATCTTTGCCATAATCGCCTTATAGATTAAATCTCAGCTTTAGGTTAGAAAGACTACCTCAAACGAAAAGAATCACCGATTCTTGATTGGAAATATTTATTTCACAGCTTTCGAACTAGTCACAAGCTATTGAGTGGAGTAGGCAGTTTGTTTCTCGGGTTTGATCAAAAGAATAAGAGACAACAAAATCAGCACAATTCCAGAGAGGGTTGTGAGAGTGCACGGCTCGTGCAAAAGGGTTATTCCCCATAAAGCGGCTCCGAGCGGTTCGGCCATACCTAAGGTGGAAGCAACGGCAGCAGGTGTGGTCTTTGTGCCTCCAAAAAACAGCGCAAACGCCATGGAAGCGGTCACAAGGCCTAGCCCAAGACAAACCAAAATACCTCTGGATGTGAAGGCCCAAGTTAACTCATTGAAGAATAACGATGGAAGATTGAAAAGGGCGACAAGCGCCATAACAATCATCATGCACACTTCGGAAGAAGAGCCTTGCATAGCCTCTTTTGCAAAAACAATTTCCAATGCATAGGCAAGCCCGGCCAACAAGGGGAGGAAGGTATAGAGAATATTTACCTGCCCCGAAAAGTTCTGAAGATTTAACAGGATTATTCCGACGACGGCGATTGTTGTAGCGATGAACCAAACACTGCGGGGAGATTTATTAAAAACAGTTTTTTCTATGATCGCCGTCCAAATAGGTGTAGAGCCTATGGCAACCACGGTTCCGACCGCAACCCCTGTTTTCAGGACCGAGGAGAAGAAAAGCAGTTGAAAGGAAAGTAAGCTCACGGCCATGAGAACGAGATATTTCCACCTCAAACTGCCGAAAGAAACACTGAATTTTCCTGATAAAAGACACCAAAATAGTAATCCCGCCGCGCCGATTAACATCCTCGCTTCGGTGATGGTAAAGGGCGTCGCACCACTAGGTGCAAATTGCTGAAAGGTTCCGGAAAAACTAAAACAAACCGAACCGAGAAGAATTAAGAGCGGGCCTTTGTTGATCATAACAATCAAAATAATTTCGTACGAACAACATTGTTATTGGGAATGCAGCGTGGTCGAACAAAAAACACTTTAGCTCATGTTAATCATGAGCAAAACTCAGGATTTATCTTTCTTCGGCTTTTTTACCTGTCATATTAACCATCACACCGCTTGTAGGATCAAGAACAAAAATATCCTGTTCCAACCACGGGGCAATTTTTATTAATTCCGGGGCAACTGATTCTTTGAGAATGGAACAGGCTAACTGCGTGAATTCCTGCATCAAAGCCGAAGGTTCATTTTGGCGAGTGAGCACATAAACTTTTCTGACCAGCAGAGGTTCAGGCATTGGTAAATACAAAATTTCATTCATCAGCCCTTTGTTTTGGAGGATCGTAGATGCCCTTGAAATCGTCCATCCGGCCCCCTGGGCAATTAAAGAAAGCATCGTGCTGTTGCTGTCAACTTCTATTTGATTAGCTACTGAGATTCCTGCGGTTCGCATAAAAACATCATTTAATTTGCCTCCTCCGGAAGCATGGTGATATTTGATAAAGGGCAAACCGCAGAATTGAAGGCCTTTCCAAGATTTCCAGCAATTGGAGTCTTTTAATGATTTGGGCAGTACGAGGAGACTGCCTTCCTGAAGAATCAATGTCCTATTCAAGCCGGAAAGTTCCGCTGTGGAGTCCGAGGAGATAATGATGTCAAGTTTTCCCTCAAGCAGCTCGCGGTGCAGTGAATTGGAAGTAGCTAAAATCGTAACGATTTGACGTGTTTTATCTCTGAGCCGCAGGATAAGTTTAGGCAGGAGGTCCACGCTCAAACTCTCGACACAGCCGACTCTAACGACCGGCTTCAAGTTGCTCTCTTTTCGAATCGAATCTGCTAAATCAAGAAAAGATTTCAAATGCTTTTGAAGTTCCTGATTAATAATTCTTCCTTCAGCCGTCAATGATATCGGCCGAGAACTTCGATCAAAAAGGGGACATCCCCAGCTTTTTTCCCATTCCCTCATGGATCGGGAAACTGCGCTCTGAGTGATTCTAAAAAATTTGGCCGTTTCACTGAAATTCCGTGTTTCCGATGCCTTTAAGAAAATTAAAGCCGAATGACTTAGAAACAGGTTCGAGAAGTCTTTTTTCTGTTCCATAGAGTCCTCCGCGGTAAAGGTGGGTTTATTAATTTTTTTCACGGAATTACCGTCCGGATATCCAACCTGAGTTTAACGCATACTAAATATTAATTTAAGTTGGGATTGTCTCAGTCTATCCGAGTTCGGCTCAAAGATAAAAAAGATCCTTTTGGATCAATCCCTAAATTCCTGGAGAAATCTTATGATCTGGATTCAAGCCCTGATTATTCTGGCCTGTATCATGCTAGGCGCCAGAAAGAGCGGTGTGGCTATGGGTTTTGCCGGAGGTGTCGGACTATTTATTTTGGTCTTTGTCTTCGGATTAAAACCGGCTTCTCCGCCTGTCAACGTTCTGCTTATCATCATCGCAGTCTCTTCCATGGCGGCGACGCTTCAGGTCGCCGGCGGGTTGGATTTGCTCGTCCATCTTGCAGAAAAAGTTCTTCGCAGTCGCCCTGACAGAATTACTTTCATGGCGCCTATTGTCACATTTTTGTTTACAGTCTTCACCGGTACGAGTTATGTGGCTCTGGCCGTCTATCCCGTTATCTGTGAAGTTGCTCTGGAAGCAAAGATAAGAGTGGAAAGACCAATGTCAATCGCGCTCGTGGCAAGTCAGCATGGAATTTCCGCGAGTCCGGTTTCTGCCTCCACGGCAGCTCTGCTGGCTGTTTTGGCCGCTCACGGCGTAAGCCTCGGACAAACTATGATGGTTCTGTTCCCGGCTATTTTCCTGGGAATTATTGTCGGAGCTTTGAGTGTTTATAAAAAAGGACTAGAACTAGAAAAAGATCCTGAGTTCTTAAAGCTCGTCAAAAACGGTGATATTACCTTTGGTTCCGGGGAATCTAAAAATTACAAACCGACGAAGGAAGCCGTCCTTTCCGTAACGTTATTCGCATTAGGCGTCTTCTTCATTGTCCTTTTGGGAAGCGTCAAGGCGTTGATGCCTAGTTGGAACGTCGGAGGAAAAGTCTCTTATCTGTCAATTCCCAATGCGATTGAAATCATTGCCTTTCTAACATCCTTCATCATGGTATTTACCTGTAAATTACAGCCTGGAAAAATCGCTAAGAGCAGCGTTTTCTCCGCCGGTATGACAGGCGTAATCGCAATTTTCGGTATCGCATGGATGACGGATACGTTTTTCTTAGCACACAAGGCTTTTGTTATTGATAGTCTTGGCGGAATTGTAAGAGAGTACCCAATCCTCTTTGCGGTGATGATTTTCGTGATGTCCGCTCTTCTTCTTAGCCAAGGTGCGACAACCAGATCCATCATGCCGATCGGTGTTTCCTTAGGGCTGCCGCTGGGCTCCTTGGTGGCATTTGCGCCCGCCGTAAACGGACTGTTCTTCTTCCCGGCAACGGGCAGTGCTATTTCAGCCATCACTTTTGATAGATCCGGGACGACAAAAATCGGCCGCTATGTCTTGAACCACAGCTTCCAGTTGCCCGGTTTTGTGACCTGTATCAGCTCGATTTTATTCGGTCTTGTTATTTCCTATTTCGTGTTCTAAGGAGTTAATTCATGCGTATAGAAAAAGACGCCTTAGGCGAACTTCCTGTTCCGGAAGAAGCCTACTACGGTATTCAAACTGTCCGATGCGCTCAAAACTATGATGTGACGGATCATACTTTCAACGAACTTCCTCACGTGATTCGAGCGGTTGCTGAAGTAAAAAAGGCCGCGGCGCTTGCCAATAAAGAAATCAAGGCTCTCGAAGCTCATAAAGCCGATGCAATCGCTCAAGCCTGTGATGAGATCATCGCAGGAAAACTCTCCGATCAATTCCCCGTCAATATTTGGCGCAGCCATGGGACCGGGGTCAATATGAACGTTAACGAAGTCATCGCGAACAGAGCTAACGAAATTTTGACGGGCCGCAAAGGTTACGATGAAGTTCATCCGAACACGCACGTCAACATGTGCCAGTCTTCCAACGATACCTACCCGGCTGCAGAAGCGATCGTCCTTTACCGGATGATTAAGAAGACAGTGGAATCCGTTAAATATTTCGAGGATGCGCTTAAAGAAAAGGCGATCGAATTTAAAGACCTCCCGCGTCTGGGCAGAACATGTATGCAAGATGCTGTTCCCATGACTTTCGGTCAAGTTTTTGCTGCTTGGCAGTCTCTGGTCCAAAGAAATCGTAAAAGGCTGGAGAAATTATTGCCGGAATATCAGGAAACAATCCTTGGAGCAACGGTTCTCGGCAGCGGTATGGGTGAAATGCCCGGATACAACGAAGCCGTCTACAAGCACCTCAGTGATATTGTCGGCTTTGAAATGCGTCAGGCTAAGAATATGGACGAAGTAATCGAAGATTCCGCTTTGTTTGACGGCTCCCAAAACAATGACTCATTTATTTACCTTCTTGGGGTTTTGAAATGTATCGCCTGTGCGGGAGGCAGAATTGGAAATGATTTGTACATTTTCAGCTCCGGCCCGAGAACTGGAATCGGAGAGTTTATCCTTCCGTCGATCGCTCCGGGCTCCTCCATCATGCCCGGAAAGATCAACCCCTACATGCCGGAAATGCTTCTGCAGATCATGCAGCAAGTCATCTCCCACGACATGATGGCCACTCTTACGGTAAATGAATCTGATTTGGACCTTTGCTCGAGTACTTGCGGTAGTTTCCTTGGCGCTATGGAATCTCTCGAATTAATTGAAAAGGGATTCAGACTGGTCGCGGATCTTTGCATCAAGGGGATCCAGGTTAACGCCGAATTAGCTAGAAAGAACGCTGAAATGAGTACCTCTCTGGCAACGATGGTTTCTGCCTTGTACGGATACCCCATCGGTACAAAAATTGCCCATAAGGCATTCAATGAAGGGAAATCCTGTAAAGAAGTCGCCCTTGAGGAGGGGCTTATTGATCCGAAGATTGCAGAAGAGTTATTTGATGTCAGAAAGCTGGCCGATAGAAAAGAAACTATCGAGATGTTCCGCAAATATTCTTCTTTAAGAAAAATTGATTAATAGGTGCAATATGAGATTAGAACATGATGGTTTGGGCCAGATGGAGCTTCCTGAGGAGGCCTACTGGGGTATTGTCTCGGAAAGGAACAGAAAAGCATTCGATGTGGGTCCTCTGACATTGGATAACTATCCTTCATATATCCGTGCAATTGCAGTGTGCAAGATCGCCTGTGCTCGTGCTAATGCAGAAATCGGGGCCTTAGATCCGGAAAAAGCCAAATTTATTGAAAAAGCAGCTTGGGAGGTTGCCGAGGGAAAATTCAAAGGAAACTTTGTCGTCAACATTTACAGAGGATCCGGCACTCCTGCCAACATGATCGTCAACGAAGTTATCGCACACCGCGCTAACGAATTGATGACGGGAGATAAGGCGAAGGGAACGATCCACCCGAACACTCACGTGAACATGTGCCAGTCAACCAATGACCTTATTCCGAGTGCCAAGGAAATGGTTGTTTATGACGAAATGGGTAAAGTCATCAAAGCTGCGGAATATTTTGCCGAAGTTTTAAGAAGCAAGGCAGACGAATTCGCAGACGTCATAAAAATGGGAAGAACCTGTTTGCAGGACGCGGTTCCGATGACGCTCGGGCAAGAATTCGGCGCCTTTGCCCATGCCGCCGAACGATTAGTCAAACGGCTTAAAACAGAGCAAGCCAGATGGAATCAATCCTGTATCGGCGGAACCTGTGTAGGCACGGGTATGGGCTGTATGCCCGGATTCAGAGCCGTGATTGATAAACACTTATCTGAGGTTTGCGGCCGTCCGATTCATACAGAAGAAGATCTGTATGATGGGATGATGGCAACAGACGGATTGGTGATTGCACACGCACATCTGCAAGCCCTCGCAACGTTAGTTTGGAAAGTTGCGCGTGACATCAGACTGCTGGGTTCTGGCCCGAGAGCCGGGTTTGGAGAAATCAACCTTCCAGCGGTGGCGCCGGGGTCTTCGATCATGCCGGGAAAGGTAAATCCCGTTATTCCCGAGATGGTCTTTTTGTCTACTGATCGTGTTTGTGCCAATCACGCAGGCCTGGTTTCAGGCGTTTTATCCGGCTGGCTTGAGCTTGGAACATCTTCCGGTATTCCGATTAAGAGCTTCATTGAAAGTGCCGATCTGATTTCAAGAACTATGCGTGTTTTCGCAGACAAATGCATAAAAGGAATAACCGCAAATCGGAAACACTGTCTGGATATGACCGAAAAGTCGACTTCGTTAGCAACAATGGTTTCGGCTCTTTTCGGTTATGAAATCGGAACTAAGATTGCGCATATCGCGATCGACGAAGGAATCACGTGCAAAGAAGCAGCTAAAAAAGCTAATGTTCTTCCGGACTCTGTCATTGAAGAACTATTCGACGTAAATAATTTGGTCGATCCTGACAAGATGGAGGCTCTATTCAAGAAGTATCAAAACTATAGGTCCGTATAAATCTTCCACCTAAGGGCAGCCGGGTTGATTAGACATGAAATTGGAGGAGTTCTTTTCAATCCGGTTGTTTCACTTTTATTTGAAATCGTTTATTTGGTTAATTTTGTGATCAGCGGGAGAATAATCCATCTGGTTTCCTTCTTTCAGTTAACGAGAACAAGCTCAGCTTGACGAACTCAGGGGGATAAATGAAGGGACGGTTCATTTTTCTTGCCCTAAAAATTGTTTTTTGCTTGCAAATTAACTTATTAATTATTGTAAATTAACGTTTTGATTTTAAATAATTTTATAGCTCTTGATAAGTGTAAAAAGATAACAGACGTCCTCAATCTTGTCTCCATTGCAAAAAAAGATTTCTAAACCATTGGTGAGCCGGATCCCTATGCTTACTGTCTGACCAAATGATGGCCATCTTTGGGCTGTTCAATTTGAGATGCGGGACCAGATCGACAATTGTGAGGTTCTGATAAAGGGTGCAGGCGGTTTTTGCGCTTTCCTCGGTACTTATCAAAATAAGGTCTGATTCCGAAATAGCCTTCCAAGCCATGTCGGCTCTATCGGTTCTAAAAAACACGGAGTCGTTTTTATTCCGTCCTGAGAAAATCTCATCGTCCGGCGATCGCCAATCCTGTTTGCGTCCCGAAGATAACGAAACACGTTTGTACTGAGTCAAGTCATCAACTGTGATCTTGTCCTTGAACACCAATGGATGATCCTTTCTGACCAATAAACAGCGATGTCCCGTTTTTAGGTCGGCGTAATGTGCTTGCTGTGGTAGCCCGACGGCTCTCCCGATCAGAAGATCGATATCTCCGCTCATGAGTACGGAGATAGGACTTTCTCCGATGCTGACGTGTTCAACGGTACATTCAGGAGCTTCGGAAAGTATTCTCGGTAAAACATAAGCCATCATAGAAGGAGCAAAACCCGGTGAGCAGGAGAATTTAAAGTGGCGCCGGCAGTGTTTTAAATCGAAATCTCGCTCACGGATAGTGGAGGCGAGTTCCAGGAAAGCTTCGAGCTTCGGTCTAAGGTTGTGGAAATAAGAGGTGGGGAGCAAAACGCCCTTAGACACAACAAATAATGGATCGCCGAAAAAATACCGGTACCGATCGAGCAGCCGTGTAGCAGCGGAGGGAGACAGATTGAATTTCTCTCCGCTTTTGCCTATCGCGCCGGTATCCGCAATAGTTAACAGAAAATCAATATGATCCGAATTAAAGGGGTCTTTTTTGGACGGCATCTAATTTACAAAAAACGCAATTCCAAGGTTGATTTGTTTGCTATTTCTAATTGTAAACAAACTTCATAGAATCAGGAGGTGTATCGACACATCTACCAAGGAGAATATATGAAGACCTTTGCTTTAGCCCCAATTACCATCCTCGTTTCCTCCGCTTTGACGTTAGCTTGCGGCTCGTCCTTCGCAGAAGAAGTTGCTAAAACACAAGCCGTGAGTGCCGCATCGCCCCAAGTTCAGGAAATTTCCGGTGCTACTAAGAAGCGTGAAGCAACTTCTGGAGCATTTGTCTTAACCAAGACAGCCGAAGGCAAAAAACTTTTGGCAGATATGGCAGCTGATTTCCTTTATACCGGTCCGAGCACGTTCGACGGAAAGAAAATCGGTGGCGGTAGAAATATGTACGCAATCGCGACTTCTTACGGCAACAGACCGGAAAACATCACTGCAGAGTTGACGACAGATTACGATCCGGCTAAAGGAACTTTTGTTTTCTACGGAACAACTGCCAAAGACAGCGGCAAGATCTTGAGAGCAAGCAAGTCCGGAACAGGTGTTTCTGTTGCTTGGGTCAAGCAGCTTCGCGAAAATGAAATCAAAAATCATGGCTATAACTACTACGACAGCTATGGCGTGCAGTTTGACGGTCCGGTAGAAGTCATCACTTCTAAATCGATCAATACTGGAGATCCGAAGAAAGATGCTGAAGCTCTGAAGAAGCTTGAAGCCATTATGAGCAAGTCCTTGACGACCATTAAAGAATGGAATCTCCTTTGGCACTTCGATCCTAATCTGAATCCCCAGCAGTTGGCAAAAGCGAAAGAAAATGCGATTCGCGATTTCATGTCTTATGAAGACGTCTACGTCGTGAATCCCAAGAAGATGATCATCATCGGTTACTTCTATCGTCCTTTAATGGTCAATCCCAAAAACGCCTTTGTTTACGGCGACTATGGTATTGATTCTTCCAAACCCGGATTCAAACTTGAAGAAGCTCCCGGATATCAAAAAGCACTGAGAGATACAAACTGCGCATATACCGTGAGCAAACAAGGCCGTGCTGAATATCCGTTCTTGGATGCAAAATACCCGGCTTCTTCTCCGAACAATATTATTAATCGTTTAGTGGCCTATAAAAACGAACAGGTGTTCGGACAGTCAAAACCTGCCGCTAATGCCAAACCTTTGCCTGCTGCTTTAGAAAAGATAGAGAAAATGTACAACGGCGGCGGAAAGATGCTGACCAAAGCTGAAGCAGAGAAACTTGCAAAAGAAGCAAACGGAAAACGTCAGGCAATTTATTGGGAAGACACCAGTAAAGCTGCTGATATGCCGGATCGTTACATGATCACATACACGGGTGTTGACTCCAACGGCAAGAATTACATCAGCGTTCAGCCGAATTGGAACCGCTTTTTTATGCTCCAGCCTAATAATATGTGCGGTATCGCAACACGTCACACTCTGACCTGGAACTAATCTTCAAACCCACATAGGAGACAACGGATACGTTGTCTCCTCGAACAATACGAGGAAAAGTTATGAAAAAAGTTCTTGCTTTATCTGCGGCTGCTTTACTCATGACCGGGGTTTATGCAGCAGAAAGCAATGTTCAGGTCTACGGAGTGATTGATGCAGCTGTCACCGGCTATAAAGTCAAAGGGCAGGATGCAATGCTGGAATTTACATCCGGTTTTTCAATGGGAAATCGTATCGGCATTCGCGGCAGAGAAGATTTAGGTAATGGCTATTCTGTCGGATTTGATTTGGAACAGGGCTTCCTTTTGGACACAGGAGCTCAGTTCAATACTTGGAGCAAAGACGGTGTAGTACAGAATGGTGCCTTCAATCGTCAGAGCTATTTAGATGTAACGGGTCCGTTTGGCAAGATTGCTTTCGGAAGAATGGTTTCACTTAGCGGAGGTACCGGTGATTTCAATATGGCGAAGTGGAGCCCCTTTGGAATCGGTTACGGTGTAGCCTCTTTTATTGGCTATACCTTTAACCAAAGCCGCGTTAATAACGCATTGGCCTACGTTTCTCCGAGTTTTGACGGCTTTAAAGTCCAAGCCATGTACTCTAACGGTACAACAACAGATGACGAAAAATGGTCTCATAACGATCATTACTACGGAATCGGGGCGATGTATGACAAGGGATCGTTAAATGCAGAGCTTATTTTTGAAACTCTCGACAATAAGTCTTCCGAAGCGCTTAAACCGGCTTATGTGATTTCTGCCGGCGGTTCCTATAAGTTCTCGATGACCAAAGTCTTCTTCGGTTATCAATACGGAACCCAGGACAATAAACGCAAACAGCATGTGATTCTTCTCTCAAGCGCAACTCCTTTGGTTGGTGGTACGTTAAAGTTCGGAGGCAAGTTGCTTTTGGGTAAATTGGATGGAAAAGCCAAGAAGGCCGGTATGGAAGATAAATACAATTCTTGGAACATCAATGCTGCCTATGAGTATCCTCTGAGCAAGAGAACTTACGTGTACGGATTCGCCGGCTATGCTGACGGCGGAAAGTTGCTTTCCGGAACTGCTTCTTTGAAAGCAAGCGGTTTACCTTTCCGCGCCAATATGGTTAACGCATGGCAGCTTGCTGTAGGTATGAATCATAAATTCTAAAAATATGAACCCAAGCCGGAACACGAATCCACTTTACAGCCTATTGGTAATTTGTTCCGGCTTTTTTGCAGCAAGTATTACCGCATGTCTAAATGTTGCCAACAATGAATACTGTTTATCCCAAATTTTATTCGTTCGGTATTTTCCTCTGGCCTTAATTTCATACTCGCTCCTTAAGCATTCTCACGTTTCCATTAAGACTCCTAACGCACTTCTGACAACGATTCGCTGTTTATGCGGTATCGGTGCAGTTGTTCTGTTTATAGAAGCTGCACAAAATATTCCGGTTATCAACGCTCAGACGATGTACTACACGGCACCGCTATTTACTAGCCTCTTTTTCTGCTTGCATGCTTTCAATCAAAAGCGTTCGGTATGGTTAAAGATTCTTCCTTTAATACCTCTTGGCTTCTTCGGAGTTCTTCTTGTTAACCGTCCTTCTTTTAGCGAGGTTGGTTTTGGCTACTCTTCAGCCGCATTACTGAGCGCATTGTTCCTTTCACTTGCAAGTCTTTCTCTCAAGGGTTTAGGTAAAAGAGGGGAACCTAGTGAAAGAACAATTTTTTATTTTTCGCTGACGTGCTGTATCACTGCGGCAGTCCTTTTCCCGTTAGAAAGTAAACCCTATAAAAGTTTTCTCGATCCTATTTTTATTCTGTTGGCGCTCTTTACTGTACTTCAGCAGTTTTGTGTCACCCTAGGCTGGGGAAGAGGCTCGACGTTACTTAATTGTGTCTTTCAATTTTCCGGCGTGCCGTTTGCGGTAATGTTTGGAGTCCTGCTTTTTAATGAGCGATTGAGCTTGTCGGCAATTTTCGGAATGGCGGTACTTCTTGCCAGCGAGTTAGTAGCGGTTTTGATTATGCAGAAGAAGCCGCATTCTGTGAACGGCAAGAAATAGAAGCTAACAGGCCCGCTAATCTGACTAATAGAGAAGCGGAAAAAGACGCCAAAAAAAATGAAATTATTCTGCTTCTAATAAGTTTGATCCATCTGAGTACGGTACTTCGACAACCTGACAAAAGTCACTGCATAAATCAGGATGGTCAAGAGTTCCTCCTATGTTCCTATAGGGACACAATTCTTAATCGAAAAAAAATAAATTCAGGGTGGCTGATTTTGTACAAAACACTTTTTGTACATCTCCAGTTTCTTAATGCTCATATATCTCATTTATTTTTAGCAGTACTGGAGAGTCTTAAAGCAATCTCAGCTGAAGTTTTAACACCTAATTTTTCAGCAATCCGGGCCTTGTGAAATTTCACTGTCCTTTCCGAACAACCGAGACGTTCAGCGATTTGCTTGTAAAGTAAACCTTGCGCCAAGAGCTGCGCGACTTCTCGCTCTCTTTGTGAAAGAGAGCTCGTCGCTTCTCTTTCAGCTTCTTCCTTTTGACTTCTTAAGAAGTGAAGCAAGTCACTTTGGCATGCCTGAAAAACTGCCCCCTTTAACCTCTGAGGATCAACCGGTTTCAGCATGAAGTCCTGAGCACCGCGTTTCAATGCAAGCACGGCCATATCAACATCTCCGTGTCCGGTCACAAAAATGATAGGAATCTCACTCTCGAGAATCTCTAACTTTTGCTGAAGCTGCAGACCTGAAAGTCCCGGCATCCGAACATCAAGAATCAGACAACCGATTTGAACGTTTTCAGAAGCAAGGTAATCTTCCGCACTATTAAAGATCCTGCAGTTCCAGCCGGAACAGCGAAGCATAAATTCATAGGATTTCGCGACAGTCTCATCGTCGTCCACAATTCTGACTAAAGACTTTCCCTGAACTAAGCGGAGGACGGATAGATCTATAGGCTCGGAAGAAGGATACATGCGATGACCTCTTTATTGTGCTGACGAATACTGAGCTGACCGCCCCAGCGTTCTACGACTCTTGCCGCAATTGCTAATCCCAGTCCGAGACCGTTGACTTTAGTAGAGTTCTTCACGGCAAACAGATTATTAAAGCATTCTTCATGTTCTAAAAATCCTTCATTGACGACAGTAACGGCGGCTTCACCGTTTTCACCGGAGATCTCTAAGGTGATAATCGGTTTCGTTTCTTGCTGCGTTATGGCTTCGGAAGCGTTATTGAGCAAGTTGAGTAAAACAATTTCAAACTGAGTGGGATCAATCCGGACATAAACCGGAGCGTTGTCCGACGCAACGAGATTAACTTCATATTTTCCGCCTAGCTCTTTATAAGTTTCGAGGATAGACGGAACCGACGAATTCAAATCAACTTCACGAACCTTCGATTCTTTTCCTTTAATCAGTCCTCGCATATGCTCAATAATCGAAGAGGCCCTGATGGATTGCTCATCAACGACCTTGAGCGCTTCCTCCAGAAGTTTCGCATCGTAATCCTGAGAATGAAGAATATCTCTGAGTCCTTCGGAGTAGTTTCTGATAACGGTGAGCGGCTGTCTGAGCTCATGCGCGATCATGCTCGAAAGCATGCCGACAAGGTTGATTTTCTCCATGTCATGTAAGTGACGATTCGCGCTGACGGCTGCTTGATGCTCCGCCATTTTTTCCTTCATCGTCTGTCTCAGACGCTCGGTTTTCCTTTCAACCTGTTGTTTCAAGATGAGGTTGTGAAGGAAAACCGCAATCATCACAACGAAAACAATGAGAATAAAGCTCCAATAATTCCGAATAAATTCTTTCCAGTCCCAGTTTCTCAGATATTCGTAATGTCCGACCTTTAAATTCTTATAGAGATTGTCCAGGTCGGCAAAGTTCCTAGGAACACTCCATTCATTGCCTTGAATGGCAGGAAGGGAAAACAAGATTTTGGTGGTTTCTTTTCTGAGTGCTTCAGAAGTGTTCTTGGTTGCGGCAAAAACCCATCTGGGGTAAAGATCGCTCGATCGAATGCAGTATTCCTTTGAACTTGTGGGCCTAGGCTCGATCACTCTGAATTCATTGCCTTTAATCTGTCCGGAAGACGAGAGTTCCTCGAGAAGGCATGTTCGTACGATCGCAGCCTCACATTTGCCGGCTTTCAGGTCCTCAAGAACTTTTGGCATGGGATAGCCGGAATAGTGAATAGAACTAAAAAATTTATCCGGATCAAAGCCTCTGCGATTGAGCTCACCTAAAGCAATGTATAAACCGCCGTAAGCATTCGGCGCGACGGCGCAGACGCTTTTTCCCTTTAAATCTCGAAGAGAAAAATTATTGCCGTTCTGCTGAGGAACAACAAAAACAGAACCTAATGCTCTGTCTGGGCGCCTAAAAAATTGATTGCTTTGAGAGGCAAGGGCAGTGGTATCGAGCTTCTGTCTGCTCGAAACATAGAATCCCGGATTGGAGATAAAGAAATCTAATTTTCCTGTAGCAATGGCTTTCTCTAACCCCGGAAGATCGTAAGTCGAAACCTCCACATTCCTCGGTTTTAATTTGTCCTTGAGAACAGAGGCTGTCTCGGCATAAAGAACGTTTTCGGCTTCATTGCCGGAAGTGTTGAGAATGCCGAGATGAATGGTCTCCGCATACAGCTGAGAAGAAAAAAGGAGCAGCGGAATGAACAAAAGCTTGATATTCATCAAATTTAGGCGCGGAGACTCCTTCCTTCAGGCAGGGGAGGAAGCGCCTCCTCCTTTCGAATTTCTTTTAAATAGGTCCGTCTCTTCTCCAGCAGACGCAGCTTTTTGTAGCTTATGCCCGCTGAAATGCGGGTGCCGTCGAGCTTTCGTACATCAAAAGACCCGGAGGATCGACGGCCGAAAATAAAGCCTTCTTCTCCCTGGCAAACAACCTTGTCAAAAAGACGGAAGCCTTTGACCTCAAAAGGCGCCTGATTGCGCTTTCGAAGCCCGTGTTTGAGGATGGAAAGCTTGTGAATCTGCCGGTTGTTCCGACGCGTCTGCTTCTGGAAGAAGAATTCGCCGAGCCTTTTGGCGCCGAGATTGCCGGCGATGCAGAAAGCATCCGCACAATGCGACTTGTCGATGCCGTTCACGATTCGTGTGTGCTTGGTTCGGTAGCCGTAGGTGTTGTGCACCTCCAGCTCAGGATGCGACGCCTTTAGGCGGTTCAGTACCTCCCAGCGCATAATTCCCATGAAGGCTTCCGCACGGAACGACTGCCCGCGCTTGGTCTTCAGCTTGATTTCTCTGCGATGAAGTGCTTTATGGCACGTCTCACAAAGCGTGAGCAGGTTGCCGGGCGAGTCCCCGCCAGTGCGTCTGCTTTCCAAGTGATGAACATTGAGCACCGGATCTTTCGATCTGCCGTGACAATGCTGACAAGCGTGCCCGTCTCTGAAAAGAACATACTCTCGAACATTCCAGAAACCAAGCTGTTCTCCCTCTTGGTACTCTTTTCCCGAAATGTCGGGATTCTTCAGCAGCTGCGTGTCGAAGGACGCCGTTTCCACGGTGATCTTCGTGACCGGCAACAGTCGAAGAATCGCTCCTATGCGCGACAAGTGCGCGTTGATTCGATTTTCAACTGATGGTGCAAGCCAGCCTTTGCGCTTGGTGCGGATGCGGTTGTCGAACCTCGGTGCGCGATAGCGCGTTTTGCGGTTACGGCGGGACTGCCGTAACGTACGACGAGCAGAGAGCAGATCAGAGACGTCCGGACGGAGTTCGACTTCTGATGCATAAAGCTCAGCCTTTTCCGTTGATGCGGAAAGGCCGACATGTTTGTATCCGGCATCAACACCCAGACTCACCGGCTGTTTGGACTCGCCCGTTGCAATCGTCAGCTGTATGGTGAAAGGCGTGCGCCTTACAACAATAGCTTTCTTCTCTTTAAGCAGTAGGCGCGCTTTTGCCGGTGAACAGGGCATCAGCGGCTTTCCACGTTTGTTTAGTAGAAATACTCTCAAGTTTTCTCTCCTCGGTCTTTCGACCGGTTGTGATCCTTCGCCAATGTTGGAAGGGGTTTCAAGCCGACAGCACCGCTCTTACCTCTCAGAGCTTTTAACCAACGGCCGCAGAGCGCGGGACTAGGATCTGCATCCCGCGGTGCCTGTGCATTCCCAACCAACGTAGTCCTCAAAACGACGGACTGAGGCTAGTCAACTAGAGACTTTTTCAAGCCTCGGCCTTTAGGCCGAGGTAGTTGACAACTGCTCCTAATCGTTTTTATTTATCGTTTCATTAGCAAGTCTATTCGCTATAGAGACGATATTCGAATAGAAATTACCCGCATGCCTATCCGAGATAGCTCCGGCGAGGAGTCGCGTCCACTTCAAGTGCGAAACCGTCTCCTTCAGCGGACTCATATCCTCCGACTCTCTTAAATATCCGTCTGCACCCCTCCGTTTTTCCAGCAGCATCCCGATGCAGTAATAGATAAAGCCGAGATGATCTTCCGGTTCATTGGAATTCGTGTTCGGTTTCAAACCGCACGCTCTTAAGATTTTTCTTAATTCGTCCCTTGGCTCTTGCATCGCCAGGCCGGTTAGCCAGACGCTCTCATAAAGTGAAAGGCTACAACCTCCGAGACAAAAGAGAGAGCCGTAATCTCGGCCGAGTGCTTGCAAGTCGAGCTGCTCAGTAAGCTCCTCATACTCTTCTTGAGAAATTAACCCGCACTGCCGGCAATTCTCTAATCCTACCGTTAAGAGCTGAATATTCTCTTCACCGGGGCCGTTTAAAAACAGCAGCCCCAGTGTTTTGAAGAAGAGCTCTGAACATTGTTCGGAAGAATGATCCAATTCAATCTCGCTTTGTTTAATGCTCATATATTATTTAGAAGAAGAGTTCTCGGGATTCAAAGTAGATGTTCGGTTTCGTACGGTTGACATCCTCTTGCTTAAATCCGAGAGCAGTGCGCGTTGCATTGGGATGAAGCTTCAGAATTTCTTCTACAGGAAGAAGCTCTAATGCGCGTCCCGGACAAGAAGCAACACAAGCAGGTTTAAGTCCTTTCTCTAATCTGTCATAACAAAGATCGCATTTGGTCATTGGAGGTCTTGGTCCCTCAGCCTGCAAATCCTTGTAGTACTGAGGTGCATCCCACGGACATGCAGCGCGGCAAGCGCCGCAGCTGATGCACTTAGAAGAATCAACTCGGACTGCGCCGTACTTGTCTTCCTTAGAAATGGCCTTAACCGGACAAACCGGAATACAAGCCGGTTCAGAACAATGATTGCAGCCGATCGATAACGGAACAATGGCAATGTTAGGAGCTTTTGTGCCGAATTCAAAAAACGTCACGCGTCTCCAGTCTTCTTTCGCATCAAATCTGCGAAGAATATCTTTAGAGTGTGCGCCGTTAAGGGCATCCGGTCTGGCGCCTGCGCCCCAAGAGGCGGGTGTTTCAAAAGTTCCGGCAGTTTCCTCTGTTAATGCTCTGTTGAGATTTGCGTCGCCCCGTTTGCTCTCATTCCATTCTTTGCAGGCGATCACACAAGTCTTGCAGCCCAAGCAGCGCTTCTGATTGAAGAAAAATGCATATTGAGTCATGGTTTATTCCTTATATCTTTGTCGATGAACTTAGGCCGGTTTTTGTTTGCTGACTTCGCAAAGATTTCCGCCTGCTGCAAATCCGCCTGACTTGTTTGTCTGCAGATGAAGCACAGGATCAGCAGCTCCGATATCACGGTCTGTCGTTAGTGTGTTGACGGCTCCGCCGACATCCACTGCGACAATGTGTTTCTCGGGTTTGCCATCCCCGTCTAAATCAAACCATGCTTCATATTTTTCCGTTGAGCTGGGCTGGTACCATGCTCCTTCACCGATAGAAACAACACCCGGCAATTGACGCAATGTGATTTGCGCCGGAATCTTCATGCAGCCGGCATCGTTGTAAACATACACTTCATCTCCGTCGGCAATACCTCGTTTTTGTGCATCTTCAGGGTTGATGAAGACACAATGCGGGAAGGCATCCATCAAAGAAGTCGTGTTGTCAAAAGAGGAGTGGCTTCTGTTGGGCATATGAGGTGTCGTGAATTGCAGACTGTAAGCAATTTCTTTCGCTCCTTTCTTACCTTCAAGCAAATCCTCAATACCTTCCGGCGGTCTGACATACTGAGCACGCGCTGCTTTCTGTTTTAATCGTCCTCTTTCCGCAAGGAAAGGAGAGTAGAAGTTAATCTTGCCGGTATCGGTCGGGAATTCTCCCGGAGCAAATCTGGCCGCGTCGATGACAGAAGTTTCCGGGTTAACAAAGAGCTGAACGTTGCCTTCCTTCTGCATTTCTTCGAAGGTCGGCAGTTTGAATTCAGGATTGAGTTCCTTGTATTTTTCCGGAACCTTGGCGCTGCCCACTGAATCTTCATGACATCAATGTCGGATTTACCTTCGCGTCCCCAGTTAATGCCGAGACGCTGGGCAATCAATTCATTAATTTGCCAGTCTGTCTTGCATTCATACATCGGATCAAGAATCTGATTAACGAAATTCGTATCCGTCTTGACTCTGGAACCGGTGATGAAGCTTTCTTCGAAATGCGTGACAACCGGGAAAATAATATCCGAGTACCTGGCCGTAGTGCTCATGAAGCGGTCATACGTGATGACGGAAGTTAACTTATTCCAGGCTTCTAATTTCGGATTGATGGCAGCACGCTGATTAAAAACGTCACCGCTTCCTGCTCCCTTGATAAACATTTCAAGATGGAGTCTCGGATCTTCTCCTAAATCGATGCCGTTGAGAAGTTTAATGTCTTCTCTTAATTGTTCCGGGGTGCGAGTATCGCGCCCTGTCATAATGACTTGGCTCGAGACGTGCGTGGAGAACAAAAGCGGTTTAAAGGTTTTGCCGTGCGCCATTCCTGGAGCTTTGCCGAGTTTCACGGACATACCTTCATTCGGAGATAAAGAACCGATACCACCGCCTCGAATAGTGGCATTTCCTGTCATTGCAGCCAGAGCCAGCATGAGCCAAGTGTAGTACATACCGTTTCCGGTTCTTTGTGCGCCGCCGGCTGTCCAGGCAGAATAGATACAGACAGGTTTGGTTTTACCGTAAGCAATTGCCAGATTCTTAATCGTCTTAGCAGGAACGCCCGAAAGAAGTTCTGCCCATTTCAAAACGCCTTCTTCGCCGCCGTGTGCAGTATTCAATTCATCTAAATATTCAACAAAACTTTATCCCTGCGGAACAGTGAAGCTTTGACCTTTCCATGGATGACCGTCAATAGGACTCTTCGCCGGAGAATTACTAATGACAGAGTCTCCGGGGAAGAATCCGAAGGTGTATTCCTTGATATAAGCAGGATTATGAAGATTTCTGCTGTAGATCGTGTTTGCCATGGCAGCAAGGATCGCAGAATCGGTTCCCGGTCTTGGTGCAATCCAAGCAGGTACACCAGGAATGCCGGTTGCTATAGCGCCTACCGTACCGGTATATCTCGTATCAATCACAACAATCGGAATACCTTTCTCTCTTGCCTTTGTCATGATGAAAGGTAAGTGCGGAGAGGTAGTTTGAGGATCAGCCGACCAAACGATAATTAGTTTGGAGTTAAGCATATCGATAGCCGGATGTCCTTTCACGCCTTTTCCTAATGCGTTATAAAGGCAGTCGTTTTGGTTGCCGGCTGAATGGTGACCGTAAGCAGAAAGACATGGTCCCAGCATATTTAACGGAGCGCAACCATTGTTCCAAATCGGCAGATAGCCGAGTTCTTTCTGGCGATCCTGCATATTGCGAATTGCCTCACAAGCTCTGTCTAATGCTTCATCCCAGGAAACGCGTTTAAAACCGGCTGTGTTTCCTCTTTCAATTGTTTGAATCAGAGGATATTTAAGGCGGTCGGGAGCATACAAGCGTTTTCTTTCTGCATAACCTTTCATGCAGGCTCGGCGCTGCATCTTTCCGATAGATTCATCCGAAGGAAGACAGTCTTTTGAAGGGATGTCGCCGGCACTCGTTAGCGCAAGGAGTTTTCCGTCTTTGACATGAGCTTTGAGCATGCATTGTCCGTGACAATGGATCTCATGGTAAGTGTTAACAACTTTGACGTTGTCTTCCAGGGCCGGAATTGAACCATTAATCAAAGGTGATTTTTGATTGTTAATGGCTTGAGCCCAAGTATTCAAACTCAATGAAGTTGAAGCGGCGCCCACGGCTGTCGTACCTAAGAAAGTCCGACGTGTAATCTTTTTGGCTGTCATGTGCTCTCCTGAGTATTCGAGAAAAGAGGTGATGCAGTCATTTTGAATTTTCAGAACAGGCGCGGGAACTGTCTATTAGTGCAGTTATTCAGTTTTGGAATAACGATCTTCTCTCTAATGGTTATTGATTTTCCTTAATCATCTGTCAACGACTCATCTGAGTTCATTCGTTTAATCGTTAGCCTTGGTTTCGGAAACTATTGCGCAGGGTTAAAACGGGTGCCTTAAAGAAGGGCTGGTGAATGCTAAAAGAAGATTCGATTGGGGAGTTAGTTGAGAAGAGTACTCGAACTTTAATCAATAAAGGAAGAATGAATTCTCAGAAACTGGCAGAAAAATTGCAACGTTTCAATGAAATGGGCTCAGCCGGAAAAAACGAAGACCTGGGAAGAAATCCTAAGTCCTTAGAAGCTCTAGAGTGACATGTTTTTATGCCTTTCCTTTTTGTGCAGGAGTATCAAAAACAATAGGCGGTCTGAAGACCAATGGAGAGCATCAAGCTCTTGATTGGGGCGGAAAGCCTCTAAAAGCTCCCTACGCAATAGGTGAGATCGCCTGTGGTTTAAAAAGAGAAGGTAGCTTACTGATGCACTGTTTTTTGGCCAAGTAGTGGTGAAATATATTAGGGATAATAAATAAGTCGGTAATCGAACGTTATATACCTTAATATTCTTTAGCCTCTTTAGAGGCTAAAGAATGATGTGAAAGAATGAGTTAGACGAGTAATATTTTGTTAAGGATTTAATTAATTAGCGAATCTTAATGGAATCTAATATTATTAGAGACCAGCGAGTAAGCTAAACTTTAAATCCAGTTTTTTAAAAAACATTATTCAGAAAAAAATGTCCGACCTCGCAAAAGCACTAAACGAAGCTCTGTCTCAACTGTCTATTCTTTTAGAAGCTGCTGATGAAAAATCTGGCTATCTATCTCCAGAAGAAAAGAATTGGCAAAATGGAACAGTTGTGGATATCAAAAAAACAAAGAGTTGGCTAGAAGAAATATTGGCTGATTGCAAATTTTTTGGGAAGAATATCTCTTTTCAAAAATTTATTATCGAAATTCTGAAAGATTTAGAGCTCAAGGTTGTCCTCTACTTCTTAAATTCTCCTAGCAGTCGTTCCGTTTATGATGCATGCGGAAACCGTCTCAAAGGCGTATTACAGCTAAAGGATTCTTACAAAGTAATGAGAGACCTTGACTTCGGCGATCGTAATACGGTAGTTGTTGGAGCCAATGGATGTGGAAAAACATCGCTCGCCACTCAATTGCAACAAATAGTGCACAAAGATCTAGGAATTGTCTTGCCAGCCCAAAGAGTTCTTCTAATACCCAATATTAGGAATATTCCTTCTAAGACCTCAGCGGACGCAATTTATGAAACGTTCGATAGGTCTATTCCAAATTACAAAAAAAAAATTTAGTATTGATAACCCAACTGGGTATCATTCTTATGAGGAAGCCATAGGTACTGAATTTACTTTCCTCTTAATACAGCTTTTTTCTGAAAAAATAGCGAATTACTTTAAATTGGAAGACGAATTCAAAGCTAACCCTAAAAATCCAGAAAGTTTTACTCCGTTTTTTAATTCAAAAGCAAATGAAGTTATAGAGATATGGGAATCTTTGTTTCCCGGTTTAATCCTTAAGTTGAAAGAGACAGGATCTCTCCATGTTAGAAGAAAAGACACAACGGAATACGATGGAAATTCGCTGAGTGAAGGGGAGAAAGAGGCCCTTTACCTGATAGGGAGAGTTTTGCTGGCTCCTAAAAACTCTTTAATTATTGTTGATGAACCAGAAGCTCATTTACATAAATCCGTTGTCTGCGCACTTTGGGACAAACTAGAACAGAAAAGAGAAGACTGCGTATTCTTTTATTTTACTCACGATATAGATTTTGCTGTTACAAGAGATGCAAAAAAAATCTGGATAAAGTCTTTTGAATATCCAAATCACTGGGATTTTCGATTTTTGAGTGATGACACGATTCCAGAAGACCTCTATCTGGAGTTACTTGGAAGTAAAAGAAAAATTCTTTTCTGTGAAGGAGATATGCAAAGCTTTGATTATAAACTGTATTCTGCACTTTTTCCAGACCTTTTTGTAGTACCAGTGGAAAATTGCTCAAAAGTACGAGCGTATACAAGGGCTATGAATTCAGGAGGTCTGGCTAATGTACAGGCATTGGGAATTATAGATAGGGACTTGTTGACTGAAGAGGATGTTTCAGACTTAATGGAAGAAAACATTTACGTCTTAGGGGTTTCTGAAATAGAAAATGTTTTCCTTCTCTCGGAATTATTGAAACCCTTTGCGTCAGCACAAGGTGAAGATATTGATTTTGATCGCATGGAGAGTGAAGTTCTTAATGAAATTGCAGCAAAAAAAGACGAGATGCTTCAGCAAGCACGATGTTTCTATGCAACACAAATTTTCTCTAAAACAGAGTTTAAAAGACGCTGTTCAGAGGCCGATATTTTACAATCTCTGAATGATAGAACTGAAAAAGGTATCCTTATTCTAAAAAAATTAGTAAATGATCTCGACTTAAGACTTTCTAGCTCGGTAAGCAAAGAAGACTATGCAACGGCGGTAGAGGTAGCGTTCGATAAAGGTTTGATAACTACAGTTCAGCGTTTCTTTTTTAGCTCGAATGCCGATCATTTAAGAGAAAAATTAATTAACTTTCTCAAGCATGATAGAGGAGTCGCTGAAAAAGTTATCGAAAGGATTGGCCTTGGTGGAATACTTTGTGAACTTGAAAAATCCAAGTAGGGAGGTGGGCTCGATTAATCTTGAACCATATCGTAATTCTCCTAATATTTATCTACTTAAAATGCGGCAACGAAAGTGTCAGATAGAAGAGGTTTAAAAACAAGGATAATTTTTGTTTGATCATCTTCTTCTAAGTCGGTTTTATCAGATGGAATGCTCTTAATAGTGAATAAGGTAATTGGTAATTTAAAATATTATAATTAATTACAGATGAATGAATTTAAATCGTATTAATTATTTAAATAAAAATTCTATCTAGAGGATAATTTACTTGTTGATTATGAGTATTTCTAATCGATAGATTTATATATTGTCTCTGAAATATTGATCAATTAGAGTCGAGATGCCGTATTTATTCTTTATAGTTTGTATTGTCTTATTAGGCGGTCTTCCTTGTGCTTTATAAATTTGTTCTAAAGTAGAGAAGAGTCTCTTCCGTTCATTTACTAAGGAAGGGTCGTTAAGATTTAGTTTCGATATTGTGTTTTCAAGTTTTTTAACGTCATGAGGAGATAATTCATCCAGAAGCAATACCCTTATTTCACCTTCTTTGGCGTAGAAAAGAAAATTTTCTATATATTTTCCATTTATTAGTTGGTCCGGTTTAATTGTTTCTTTAATGTCTATTTCTTTGCATTTTGGTAAGCTGTCTTTTGCAATGCCGCAATGTTTTTTATCCATGCAAGATAGATAAAGATTGTCCTTTTTATATGTGAGATTGGCAAACAAATTCCTAGAAAAATAATGATCAATGTGGCTACTTTCTATATCTATTTTCTTCTCACAGTAAGCGCAACACTCTCCTTGCGAAGACAAGAGCTCCTTTTTAATATCAGAGTAAAGATCATGGTGGTTCGTGACAAAGTCTGGCCAGATCAAGCGTAATATTTTCTTCTTTGTTTGCTTTTTCAGAGTGTTAAACAATTCTCCTTGGGTTTTTGCGAAATATCTCATTTTATTGTTTTGATGTTAATAATATATCCAAGAAATTAACGTATGGGTCATCTTTCCCGAAGTGTAAATTCAGCTTTTCTAATTCTCGTTTTGCTATTTCAATTTTATTTGATCTGATATGGGCTTCGCATTCAGATAGAAGATTAACAATTTCCTGATCTCCCCTTTCATTTAAATCAAAAATATTTGCAATTAGGGAGTCGAATTGGCTACCTTCAGTTTGAGATTTTGGATGGCCGGTATCACTTGGATATTGGGAATCCAAAACATAAATTTCAGATTTAGGAGTTGTCTGAATAACAAAAGGACTATGTGTAGATGCAATAATCTGTAGGTTTGGGAAAGCTTTTTTTAATGTAGGGAAGATTTTTCTTTGCCAAGACGGATGAAGGTGATTCTCTATTTCATCAATTAATAAGATTCCTCTCTGATTTGAGATATTTTCTTTTGACTTTAGAAGGATATTCATGAGGATATCTAAAAATAAAATCATAAAGCTCTTTTGCCCTAGGGAAAGATCTTTAAATTTGGTCCGAAGATCATTTTTCCAATCAAGAATAATTTCATCTTCTCCTGAGCTTTGGTCAAATCTTATATTTTTAAATGTTTCAAATATTTTGCTTAATAGTTCCTTTACCTCTTCAATAATTAGTCTTGATGACGCATATCCCTCGGAAGAAGGATTAGAAAGGACCTTGAATTGTTTAATTAACCAGTTAATCGAAGGAAAGGTAGAAAAGTTGTTTTCGTCTGCCCGAATATTTCCAGAATCTATCCCTTTGGAAACAAAGCGGTTTGAAGGGTAATAAAGGAGGACTGGAAGGGCGTGACCATATTCATTAGCGAGTATTCTTAAGGTTTTACCTAACGATCTAAACGATGCTACTTCATTTGTTACAGTTTCGGTGGAACCTTTTTTCATGGTTCGAAGGATCAATGTCCGAGTTTCAGCGGAATAATTAGGAAGAGTAATAGAAAGAGCAAGCTCTGTGAAGTTACTAGGTTGACTGTAACTTATATCGCTTTCTGTTAAGCGCTTCCCTTGAGATTGCTCTCCAGAAATACCAGCATCCAGCCAAGATAAACCTCTTGCAATCGCTGTTAAAAGATTAGTTTTTCCTGCCCCATTTATTCCCACTAAAATCGCGTTCGGACTTTGATTTTTTTTAGGAGAAAAGTGTATAGAAAAAGGTTTCCCGTTAGCAGAACTAAAATTTTTGTAATTGAAAAGGGTTAATCTCGATACGAAAAAAGACTGGAAATAAGCTTTTTCGTCGATCTCATGCACAAGACCCTTTTGGTTCCCTATGTCTAATTCCCAACCAATATTGTCGGATCTTTCTATTTTTGCTTTCAGTTCTGAAAGTGACATATCATATTCCTAGTTTTGACAGTAACATTGGGCTATGTTTTTTCTGCAAAGAATGAATAAAGCTTGGTTCAATGGATTTAGCAAAGGACAAGAAACCTTTTAACTTCATTACATCCTCTTCTTTTAAACGCCCTTGTAGGTATTCGAAAGTTAAATGTTTTATATAACGTTTGTTATTCCTTCCAATGGAAATTTTGCCTTCGGGGGTGATAGTAAGACCTGTTACCTTGCAAAGGTGCTTCTTGGAGGTGAATACCGTTTTAGAAGGATTTAATCGGATTGCACCATTAAATTTTTGAGTCAGGAGCTCTTGAACAAAAGGCAAAACCTCATATAAAACATTTGGCTCATTAGTCGAGAAAGTCAAATCGTCGGCATATCGAGAATAAGTAATTCCTCTTTGATAACAATAAGAATGAATTTCATTGTCAAAAGACAGCAGACAAAAATTAGATATTGCAGGAGAAGAGGGTGCTCCGACACTAAGGACTAAATCTGATTTATAGGCACTGGGCTGCCAAAAAAGTAATTGCTCAAGATAGATTTTATCAATAGCGTTTAAATAGTTTTGCTCAGGAAATACTAATTTCCATTGTTCCCAGAAAATTCTTGGGGTGATTGAGTTAAAGAAATTATCAAAATCCAATTTTAAAAAATATTTATTTCCTTTATGCAGTGAAGCATTCTGAAAAATATTTTTGCCTTGTTTGTACGAATAAACGAAGTTACTCGTGGGTAAGTGAATGGCTGAAAGAAACACTCTTTGGAGAAATTTAATTTCTTTTGATGGTTGAGCTATCGCGCGTTTTCCTCCTCTTTTTTTGGGAATAAAAAAGAGTTTATACTTGCGGGCTCCTCCATTTAGATGACTCACAAGTAACGGTTCGGACATATTTAACCGAACCGCCATCCGAGAAATAATTCCCACTTGGGCTCCTTACTAGAGACGGCCTCTCGCCGCTTTATTGGCTGTTATCAGGCATTAAGGCGGCGAGAGGCCGCTCCAATGCCAACAGGAAAATTCAATCTGGCTTAACACCCGACTTAATCTATTAAACGCTAAGAAGCAGCCAAATGATAGCATGAATGCAACAAACAGCCCCAGGTAATTTTTGGGTGACAAGCCTGAAAATGAAGCACTTAAAACTTCAACATGAGCATGGATTACAAAATGACATATGCCTTAGAAAATTATTTATGGCGGCAGCTGTGTTCCCAATCGTTCGGAACGCAAAAAAAGTTCTAGGTTAAAGAGTTATTTCATGAATACCTTCTCAACCCTTTCCTACATTGTTGAGCGATTACTTACAGTCTTCTGTCCTAGCTTTGTTTCCCTCCGTAGCAAACGATAAAATTTTGTCAGAGGTGTAAATGACAAGACTTTTTTTTGCCCTGGATATTGCGACATAAAAATTTTTTCTGTCAATAAACCTATGAGCACCCCAGATAATTACGGCATCGAATTCAAGTCCTTTTGTAAGTAAGGTTGTCCCTATGCATTTACGAGAGTTGCGATTGCCTCGAATTCTCTGGCAATTTTTTACATGAACCATTTCATCATGAATGCTTTGCCCTGAAATCGTTGAGTTTTCTAGTGCTCGCAATAAGGAATAATACAGAGGTGGATGTTTCTTAGAAACTTTTGGCAAAGATGCGAAAAAGGTTAGAAGCGACAATAGATTGTCAGGACTTTTTCGAGTCTCTAAATTAGCAAAAAGTTCTTTTAATTTTTCCGAATACTCCTTTTCATCTGGATTTCGTTTGTTCTTTGGCTTTCCGGAGTGATCTAACCAATTATTCAAGCTACTTTTATTTAACTTTAATTTAACCAAAAGCTCATGAAAATGCTTAAGGTACGCTTCTCCTCCATCTAGTACACGATCTGCAAAGAGTGCCGCTTCGTAGTAGACACGTTCATCTATGGCGTCAAGTACCTTAAGTTGTTGACCCAGATATGAATTTAACTTTATTCGGTCATTTAAAATACCGACCATTTGACCATTTTCTTGTTTATGTATCGGGTAAATCACTAACACTGACAGATTCTTTTGTTCAAAATACTTGATGGCTTTAAATAGAGACTGGTAAGCTTCTGGTTTGTACTCTTCCTTAAGTTGAGGAAAATCTCTGACATAGAAATTAAATTCCGGATGTTCATGGAGTTCCACAGGTTTTCCAACTTCTAACTTATTTCTCATTGAAAGGATAAGACTACCCAGCCTTTCATTATTAGATTGCCACCTCCAGGGTGTATTCAGAAAATTAAATTTTTTAAACGCTGTTAAATCGTTATCAAAATCGACCAAGCGTTCATCTCCGAAGTTATAGATTCCTTGAAGGGGATCGCCTAAAAGGTGCAAAGGCAAGCTCCCCAGAAGATTCATGAGAAGGCAGTGCTGAGAAAATGTACAATCTTGATATTCATCTACAAAGATTCTGCTGTAACTCAATGATATGACAAACTTGACTTGTCTTTTTTGAAGTAAATCAGAACATAGTTTTAAGGTTTCTGAAAAATAATCACGGTTTTTATCATCTATTAAAGGAAGTGACGCTTCTCCAAGTATGGTCGTTACTATTCTTTGGGAAAACCCGGAAATTGTTTCTAGTACGTACTTATTTCTGGGAATCTTATTATTTTGAAACTTGTTTTTAAGAGAATCTATTCCTGCGTGGGTGTGGGTAAGAATCAGGAATGGTTTTTCATCCGAAGCCTGAGATAAACATTCAGTGATAAAGTGAGTTTTACCGTGCCCGGCAGGAGCAATTAAAACACTTGCTTTTTCTGATAAAAAATTTTTGATATTTTCTCTAAGCATTGGTGCTCCAGTTCTCTATTTTTGTCAGAAGGTTACGAAGAACTGAGGACTCGGGATAATGGACACTCTCGTACTGATTCAAGATCAGCTTCCCAAGAAATTCTCCAGCGGGTATGTTTTTGAAGGTATTCTTGGTCTTTAGGATAGCCATCGGAAATTTGGTCTTAAAGTCGTCTTTATTTTTTTTATAATCTTCCAAAAAGTCTGGCCTATTTAAGGGCTCGTCCGATAAAAGCAATAAAAACTGTTCGATGTATTCTTTGTCGAAATCTTCAAAAAACTGCTTTTCGATACAATTTCCAACAGAACATAGAAATAACGGAATGTTGAGGCCTTCCGTTTTTTTTTGGTGTTCATGAAGATCTTTGAGGCTATCGTTGTCAGCAAACACACAGGTTTCATAGTTTAGTTCTTTGAGCAGGCGGGCAAAATCATACATTTTGCTTCCGCCTCCGCAATCTATATAAGAAACACCTAGAGAAGCTAGCGAAAGGTTTTTATTTTCAAGAAGCCATTCATCTAGACTTCGCATGACTCCAAACTCGGTCTTTCCTTCGCAGCAAATGATTTTTTTAGCGAAGAAAGCGTGTGGGTTTGTACGTCTGCAAGCCGTCATCTCAGATGAAACCGGCAAAACTTGGAATGTTGTACCGTCGGATGATTTAACTACCTTGTATAACTGGTTTGCTTCGGCCTCTACTAAAACATATGAGGAATGAGTACTTAATATAACTTGGCCTCTCTGCGTTCTTTTGTACAATTTAATAAGATTTACGATCCTATCGGGTTCTAATCCCTGTTCAACCTCATCAATGAGGACAATGTTTCCGTTTTTTGATAACTCTTGTTGCAACCCCATTGAAATTAAACGTTTTGTTCCTTTTCCTTGTAATCGCAGAGGAAGACCATGAGAATGAAGAGAAAGAGAGCTGCCATTAAGAGTATTTTCTCGGAAATCAAAAAGAGTCTTGATTTCATCTAAAAGTAGGCCATAGGGCTTGAACCGCTCGGGCAAGTCTTCCAAAATTTTTTCCAATTCCGCTAATTCTGACTTACTGTACTTTGATTTCAAATCCCTTAGCAAATGCGTTTGGATTTCCTCGATAGAAGTTCCTTCTAAAGAGTTTTTTGTTAACCTGTAAAGAGGGGATTGCTTAGAGTAAGAAAAGTGATTATCACAGTAGTCAGTAACGAGAGTTGCTCCTATTTTTGCGCGATCGGTTGCACTAATTGGAACTTCTGTGCCGAAATTATTAATCACAGTCCATTTGGGCTCCAAACTATCATCGACACGTAGTCGGATATTCAATGTCATTTTGGTCGGATCAAAATTTTCCCCCGAGTCTTCCTCGGAAAGAGAGGGGGAAAGTAACCCAAATTTATGGTCTTTTAACAGAGAACTAGGAAGTTCGGAAACCGAAACGTTTATCTCAATGGGATTGCAAATATCTTGGTTGTAAAAATCTAAATCAGAAAAGCTAAGGTTCCATGCAGGTGAAAGGGCGTAATTAATAGCGGTAAGAATTGTACTTTTCCCAGAATCTCCCCGGCCGATAAGGATGATAAGTCTTTCAGAAAGAGAGGTCGTTTCCAACGATTTAATTCCACGGAAATTTTTGATTGTTATGCTTTCGATTTTGCTCATGATTGTTTTAGCGCGGGTATATCAGGCTTACTGTTCGTAACTTTAAGTCTCTTTTAAATTCTCAGGTTACTTTATTGAAATAGAAGGGTCAATGAATAAGCGCATCATAAACTTCAATCCATTGTTTCCAGAGAAATAAATATGATTAGAAAGGAGCAATTTAATAGCAGAACCTCAATACTTTCTTTTAGGAGGCTTTTGCTCTTCTATAGGTGAAAAATTTATCGTTGAAGCTACTTCTCTTTATTCGATATGCTCCAATAGTAAGATAAAACGAAGAAATACCCCGAAAACCTCTCCGGTCTTCGGGGCTTTATCAACTTCAGTGCTTTTTATTATTTGACGTAAGCCGCAGCGTTTTCACCAGCTATTCGTCCGTATGTCAAACCGATAATGGCCGCAAAACCAACCTCATTTGCGTAAGCTTCATGGCCGGAAGCTGCGCCGGCTGCGTAAAGTCCCGGAATAACATGTCCCTTGGTATCCAGGGCTTCAGCTTTGGTATTGGTCTTGATACCGCCGTAAGTGGACTGCATGGATGGTGTTACAAGAGCAGCATAGTAGGGAGGATTGAGCATTGGATACTGAATTTTTCTTCCGAAAGCTTTGTCATTCTTTAAGCCTTCTTTGCAGTCTTTGATGTAATTATCCATCGTTTCGATGAAAGCTTTTTGGTTGACATCAAGCTTTTTGGCAAGCTCCGGAATCGTATCCGCTTTGACAAAGTAACCGGCATCTGCGTAGTTGCGCATGAGCTTAAGATTGTCCATCGCTTTCTGGTCAACAACTGCATAAGCTTCGTGCTTCGGCTGCTTCATCATAGCTTTGCTCTTGAAGTTAATTGAAGGATGGTTTTCATCAACGAACCGCTTGCCGTCATGATTGATAAGAACTGTATAAGGCGTGATGGCCGTCAGGGAAACGCCGTCTTTCTTTGTGAGCGGGTGGCAGAGGTAGTTAACTTTAATCTGTTCCATTGATGCGGTGTCTGCACCGATCGCTTGTGCCATTCGAATGCCGTCGCCGGTCAGAGAAGATGCGCCGGTAGTCGGACGACCGATCCAGTCAGGAGCGTAGCGTTTGAGGAGTTCCGGGCTGGCAGAGAATCCGCCTGTCGCAACGATCACCGCTTTACTCAGAACTTTGTACTTTCCTTCCGGTGTAGAGACTTCAACACCGATGACCTTGCCATGATCCGACAGGATTTCAGTAACTTTGCTGTTGAGTCGATGCGGAATGCCTTGTTTTTCAACTTCGGCTTTCAGAGCCTTCATGATATGAGGCCCCGGAGCGCTTCCGTCTTTAGTGATGTGGAAGTACTTGTCTTCCTGGAACCGGCCGAAGGGAACGCCAAGCTGTTCTAACCAGTCGATGATTTCTCCGCCTCTGCGTGCATAAGTCTCAACATTGGCTTTATTAATAGGAATGCCTTTGTCTTTGGCCTGTTTCATCAGATGATCGACATAATCCTGAGTGGATTTGCCCTTAATGCCATGTTCTTGGATGAACTTGCTGCCGCCGGCAGTGATACCGGTAGAGATGTTCATCGAATCTCCGGCGCCTAACATGCCTTGTTTTTCAATGACAAGAACGTTTTTGCCTTTTTCTTTAGCGGCAATGGCGGCTGTCAAACCGGCAATACCCGATCCGATAACAACAATATCTGCCTTCTCATCTTTCATGGCCTGTTTTGCTTTTACGGGCAAAGTGGTAAGAAGGAGAGGAGAAAGATCTTTAGTGGCTTTGCTCAAAGCGTTTTGAGTCGCTTTAATTAAACCTTGACTGCTGAAAGTGGCGCCGGCGATGTTGTCGACCTTAAGTGTCTGGCGCTCGATAATTTCTTTCGGCAGTTGGGTAAGCGGCGCGTCAGAGAGACCGGCAGATTCACGGTGAGAAAGAACCTGGATGTTAGTGATCTTTTTCTGGTTAACAGTGACTTCAACCTTCATCGGGCCGTTTCGACCGTTTGCTTCTCCGATATATTTGCCGGGAACAAATTCTACTGAGGAGGCTGCGTATAAGTTCGTTCCTAAAAGGCCCGCAGATAAAAGCAGCGCGAGTTTTGAGATTTTGAACATTGAGATTTCTCCTTGAGTGAGTATTTCTATTGAGCTGCATCAACAACGATATCGACTTCGATACTTAAGTACTCATCCTTTTAAAATTTAGTAAAAGGGGATCTTTCAACTAAAAATGTTCGCTCGAATCTCAATATTCCTGCTATCTCAGCTAATGCTCCTATCAGTTCACGCAGCAGATTCTGTTGTCGTAGGTGTGAGCCTTGATCCTCCGCAGGATAACAATCAGAAGATCGTTGAACCGACACTTAAGGTTCTGAAAAATACCTTTGGTCCTCAGAATCTTAAAATTGTTCGTCTGCCCCTGCCGGCACTAGAGAAAAGCTTAGAAGCAGGAAAAATCGACATTTTTCTTTCAACTTCGGGTTTGTCTAGAAGAATGGCACAAAAAGGGGCCAAAGAATTGGCAACAATGGTCTCTGATCGTTTGCCCAATCCCAATGAAGCCTATGGAACTTTATTTATTACAAGAAAAGACAGTCCGATTAATAATCTCTCAGATATGCAGGGTCATTCATTGGTAGCGAATTTGAAAGGCGGGTTTTATGGCCATCAAATCGGACTCGGAGAACTCGTTAAACAAGGCTATGATCCTTATACCTTTTTCAGCTCTGTTCATTATGTAGGCAGAGACCTCAAAAAGGTAGTTGATGCCGTTTTGAAAGGAAAAGCCGACGTTGGCTCAGTTTCAAGCTGTTTTTTGGAAGACACATATCCAAAGGACGGAGAAGTATGGAAGAACCTGAAAGGTATCGGCCTTAAACCTAATGGAACAGGTTGTCTGGCTTCTACTGAGCTTTATCCTAATTGGTCCGTTTCGACGATGCCCACTGCAGACCCGGTTGTTGCAAGGAAAGCCGCCGAAGCTCTTCTTGCAATGCCGATGGCAGAAGGTGGAATGGGCTGGAGTATTGCCACAGATTCAACAAAGACCGATGAATTATTCAAAGATCTTCAAATTGGCCCGTTCGGATTTCTGAAGGATTGGTTCTCTAAAGAATTCAGAACTAGATATGCGGGTTGGCTCCTATTAGGCATTGGACTTTTTGCCGCCTCTCTCCTCTTAAGTTTCATTCTTGGACAAATTGTTCGTAAAAGAACGAGGTCATTGACGGAGTCTCTTAAAAAACAGAACGAACTGAGACGGAAGGAAAAGGCGGTATCTGAAAAACTCAGCGCACTTGAACGCTTAGGTGTGGTTGATCAACTTAGTTCGATTGTCGTACATGAATTGCGGCAGCCTCTAACGACAATCCGGGCTTTCCTATTTGGGGCAAAGAAAAAGGCTGAGAAGGGTATTTTAACCTCTGAAGAAGCTTTAACTGTTTTTGAAAAAATCGAAGCTCAGTCCAATCGTGCTCAAAGAATCGTGGATGACGTTCGCAAGTACGCAAAGCAAAAGACAGGAAAGTACGAAAAGTTCTCGCTCTCGGGAGCCGTAGATTCCGCACTAAAGGACTTCAAAGACTCGGGCTCTTATTTGGGGGCTCTAAAGGTGGCTGTCAATGAAAACATAATGATGCGAGGTAGCCGGCTTGAGATTGAGTTGGTAGTACACAACCTTTTAAAGAATGCTGCTGAATCAATCAGTCAGCACCGACGCCGCTATCCTTTAATTTCTATTGCTCTGTCAAAGAAAGACGATAAGGCTGAACTTATTGTTTCCGACAATGGCGGAAGCATGGCAGATTCTCCTTCTAATGTTCTTTCCTCCAGCAAACCGGAGGGACTTGGCTTAGGTTTGTTAATTGTTAAGGCCATTGCTGCTCGCCATGGAGGATGCTTTAGATTAGACGTTGATGATAAAAAGGCAACGGCTTGTCTGACACTTCCAATACCTGAGGACCTAAATGAAAAGTGAAAATGACCCAATCCTCCCTTTAATCCGTATTGTTGACGACGATATGGACTTGTTGGAAGGCTTGTCGTATATGCTGGAGGGAGAGGGCTGGGAAGTTAAAACTTACCCGACGGCAGAGTCTTTTCTTGCTTTGGATGATTCTTCGAGGCCGGGATGCCTTGTCTTGGACTATCTAATGCCAAAAATGAACGGCGTTGAACTTCAAAACCGCCTGAAAGAAAAGGGCTTTTCTCACCCGATTCTCTTCCTTACAGCACATGCAGATCTAGACATGGCGATATCCGTGTTTAGGAAAGGAGCAGACAATCTTTTGAAGAAGCCGGTCGATCCACAAGAGCTGATCGATGCAATTTCCGAAGCCATAAGGAAAGATTCAACAGACCAAAGCCAGGGAAACATAGAAGACTTGAATAAGCGTTATCAATCTCTATCGACGAGAGAGAAGCAAGTTCTGTCCCTTGTAAAAGAAGGACTCACAAATTTTGAAATCGCAGAACGGCTTGGATTAAGCGAGCGCACGGTAGAGAGTCACCGCTTTCATGCCTACGGGAAACTTGGCCTTAAATCTAAGACGACCGAACAAACTCAGCTTCGAGAACTTCTTTCGCATCTTTCTTAATAAATTACGAGAACGAGAGCATTTTAAATTTCAACCTATGATTCATCCTTCCGTGGATCTGTAGCGTTCAATTTGTTTTATTCAGCTAATGTCTACTTAGGATCTTAATTCTCTCTACTGAAAGGATGAGGGCCCATTAGGGATGTTCGGTTGTAGTTCCGGCTGAGGCGGCGAAACTGGAGATCATTAAGAAGCTAATGTCTTATAAATTCCTAACGAAACCGTACGTATTCACCGAGGAGGATCTGTTTGAAGCAAGAAGACCCGGGAATCACCCTCTAATGATCTGTAAGTCCTTTTCGCTTAGGAATTTAGTTCAAGGGACCATAGCTGACAAGTCGCTTCTTTTTTGTGTGACTCAGGGGCAGCTTGGGCCAGAATAAACTTTTCGGATTTTCATTAAGAGGCGATGAAGATCAAGAATCCTAATAGTTTTTGGCAAAGCGACCCAATGCCAATGGTTAGATTAGTTCCAAAAATTAGCAGACCAGCCGGAGATCAAAGCATCCCGACTGGTCACTCATTACTAACTTAGTGATTCAAAGACTACTTTGCAGCCTCAGCACCCGCAATCCTTCCGTATACTGTCGCCATAACAAGTCCAGAAATTCCACCGCCTCCTAGTCCGGCTTGATAAGCCAAATGGCCTGTAACGTCGCCAGCTGCATAAAGTCCCGGAATTGGGGTACCGGCCGTCGTCATGACTTGAGCTTTCTTGTTGATTTCTAATCCGGAATAAGATGTGTAAATTTGAGGCTCGCACTCAAATGCGTAGTAGGGTCCTTTATCAATCGTATCCAGTAACTTGGTACGATTTTGATATCTGTCCTTGCCCTTGAGAACGTCTTCGTTGTACTCCTTAACCGTCTTTTCAAGGTTTTGGTAGTTAATGCCTTCAGCCTTTGCAAGATCCTTTAAATTATCGAACTTGTCGACTTTCTGTTTCTCAAAGAAGATTTTTAGGCTGGTATCTTTGTATTTTTCAACTGCCTTGGAGTCAAGAATCCAATAGGCGAGTTTGAATTTGTTTTCGACCATCTTGTGGTTAACGGCGAGATAACCGCGAGTCTCATCTTGGAATCGCTGTCCGTTCTTATTAACAATGATCAATGGAACTTCAACGAGAGGCTGACCGATGGATACATTGCTGTGTGTTCCGACAAAGAGCATGTTCATGCCGAAACCGTAATGTTCAACAATGACATTTGCTCCAAGCGCGGTTGCAGCCTTAATGCCTTCTCCGACATTAAGCTTAGAGCCGTGTGATTTAACGCCTTTCAGATAAGGATGATATTTTTCAACCATCTCTTTGCCGTTAGCAAAGCCGCCGGTTGCAAGAATCACACCGTGGTCAGCATAGATTGCGTACTTGTTTCCTTTGTTATTTTCTAGGATTGCACCGATGACGCGAGCATTGCGTTTTTCACTTTCAGTAATCAGGGAAACAAGGTTAGTGTTCAGAATAATTTCAACTCCGAGAGATTCAGCTTTTGCCTGAAGAGCCTTAATGGCTTGCGGTGAACCGACTCTATAACCCGGTGCAAAATAATGAACACGTTTGCGATTGCCGATGGCTTGAGCCGGCTGGTCCGTAAACTTGACGCCCAAAGATTCAAGCCAATCCAGATCCTTAGGACCTTGTTCATAAACTAACCGCGCAACGCCGGTGTCTCTCTTCAGGAAACGATTCAGCTTTAATCCTCTTTCAAGGGAATCCTGCCAGTTAATTTCCAGGGAATCATCAATTCCTGCTTTTTTCTGGATCTTAGTGCCACCAATCCAATACCCTGAACCGGAAAGAATGGAGTGTCCTCCTAAAAATCCGCCTTTTTCAACGAGTATTACTTTTGAGGCCTCGCTTTGTTTAGCTGAAATAGCCGCACACAAACCGGCCATGCCGCCGCCAACGACTAAAACGTTGGATCGAACGTCTGACTTATCTGCTGCGATTGCTGTCATAGGTAGAGAAGAAAGTGAAAAAGCAACGCCTGCAGAGATTTTAAAAAATTGTCTTCTTTGCATAAAATGTCTCCTTAGGTGAAGAACACTTACAGATTAGCGGTCCGTAGTTTTTCTACCTACCGCTTTTACTCAACCTATATTGCAATTTTGCAAGTTAGAGGACTGACCCATGCGGCCCAAAAATAATTTATTAAATTGGAAGGTCTTGGAGAGTCTTGAGCGCACTGGCAACTTAACCCAAGCTTGTATCGAAAATGATTGCGATCTTTCAACGGCGTCAAGACAGTTGGCCGCCTTGGAAGAGGACTTGGGTGTCAGCCTTCTCGATCGGAGAAGAAAGCCCATGCAGCCGACAAGGTTTGTGAAAACCAATCTTTCTTTAATCCGTCGAATTGTTCGTCTCCACGATGAATTATTGGAGGAAGCCGCTAAAGAATTGAGCAGCCGAAACGACAAGTTCATCCGATTCGGTCTAACAACGAGCGCAATTGTTCACGGAGTAGTCGGCCTGATAAACAAATTTAATACTGAATATCCTGATATTGAAATCCAATTGGTTCCGGATATGGATCACACTTCGGTTATGAATAAGGAAGTAGACATTTCCTTAGTGCCTTACGAACCGAAAGAATCTGAGTTGACAGTTCTTCCTATAGGCCAGTGTTTCACGCTTTTAGTGGCTTCTCCTGCTTATCTCGCTAAACGGGGCGAGCCGAAAATAATCACTGACCTTAATGATCAGGGTCATACGCTTTTATTAAAGCGCAAACCTTTCTATCCGGAGGCAGAAGATCTCGTTTACGGGAACCTTATCTATGATTTTTATACAGGACAACTGAGAAAATTAAAAGACAATAAGGAAGGGGCGTTCGGCAAAAAGGGCGCCGGAAAGGTAACAACGAAATTTGTCGGTGATCAAAACGGTTATATTTCTGCTCTTTCAGGAGAAGGGATTGCTGTCGACCTGCCTCTTTCTTTCATAAAACGTGACCTTATGGGTGGTTCTTTAGTACCGGTTCTTAAAGGCTGGAAAAGAAAACCCTGGAGCCGAAATCTGGTAGTTCATAAGGAGAATTCACATTGGGAAGAACTCCATACGTTTGCTCGTTGGTTCCAACTACACGAGCGAATTGATTCCCACCAGCGGTGGAATGAAATGTATCAGTTTTGCGAAGTCCCAGGGGAGGCTTATGCCAACTCTTAAAGTTGTGGAGATTTCCTGTTCTTAAACCGGAAAAGTTCGCCTATGCATAATCTTAAAGGTCCGTTCTTCCTGTTGTTCAGCTGCTTGCTGTTCAGTGTTACAGGAACATTGCAGCAATTAGCTCCGGAAGGACACACTCCAGTCGTAATTACCGAGGTGCGAATGCTCCTCGGTTCCCTAACCATATTAGCTTGGTGCCTATTCACACATAGGCTTCCTTCTAATTGGTCAGTTGTTCCGTGGAAGCCGATGCTAACCGCGGTAGCAAGTGTTTTGTTGTATCAGCTGTTGTTTTTCTACTCAGTAGCAGAAGTCGGAGTTGCTGTTGGTTCGGTAGTGGCAATAGCGACAACGCCTTTATGGGCGGCTGCTGTTGCATTCTTGCTGTTTAGAAAGAAGCCTTCCAAGTTTTGGGTATTTGCCACTGTGCTCGCTATTGCCGGTGTTTTTCTGATTAATTTTGGAGGCGGTTTGCAGGCTCAAAGCGTAGATTGGAAACTCTTACTTCCGGTTGCCGCCGGACTTTGCTACGGAGTAGAAATCATCGCGGTTGGGAAGGTGGTTGAGAAACTAAATCCTGAAACGACGATGCTCTTAGAAATGGGCCTTGTAGCCGTGTTGCTTTTGCCGGTGACATTTTTCTTTCCGACTAAATGGATTTTTACAACAGGAGGAATTCTGGTTTCTCTAGGTTTAGGTGTGGTGACTGCCGGAATTGCCTACCCGTGTTTTACCTACGGTATTAAATACACATCTCCTGTTGTGGCTTCTACATTAGCGTTGACAGAGCCGCTGATGGCGGCCGCTCTTGGAATATTTTTTCTTCATGAAAATCTCTCTATCTCCATGGGTTTAGGCATGCTGAGTTTGATGGCATCTGTCATCGTTTTAATTTTTGAAGAACCGAACAATCATTCTTAATTTCTTATGACTTAGAGCTTGAGCAGAAAGTGGTTTTAAATTTAGTGGACCAATATTCAAGCAAACATTCGTTGTCCTTTGAGGACAGACGGGCTTTAATAAATTCCGCGGAATTATTTCACTAGACTGTATTTGAAAAGGCAGAATAACGGTAACAATCCGTCTTTAGGCATCTCTCATTTGAGTAATTGATATGCTCAAGTAGGAGTTGTTGTTTTCGCTGAACACGTCAACTCCCAAATGAATATACTGAAACCGCCTTATCCAAGTTAGCGGGTAGTCTAGATTTACTGGGGACAAAGGGCGGGTTTATTAAGTAAGATTTGGACGCCTTTCTTGATTTACCTGCTTGGGTCTTGTTATTGCTTCGCTGATGCGGATAAGGTCCTACCGCCAAAATACAGCTTTATTCATCTTCGATGACGACCATCGATCATTTCCCGATAAATCGCAAAGATTTTCTTCAACCCTAGAGTCTCACTCTTTGTCCTTCGCGTTCAATAGGCTTCGATTGGAGCCCGATTGACTGGTCCTGAGATGCTTGTTTTGTATTATCGGTTATCACAACTTGAGTTTGTCCCGTTACCAAAGATTAGCGTGCACTTTGAAAGTTTTACTTCTAAAACATAAGGATAGCTAAGGAAAATGTATCTAAGTTTTTTGTAAGACTGCTTTCGTCGGCTTGAAGCCTTGTTGGAATCTTTCTATTGTTAACAAGGCTGGCTAGGGCGGCAGCGGTCTCTAGCTTGCGATTACTTATTGCATCTGAGTGAGAACTGTTTTCCTGTTAATCCTTTCCTAATTGGCTGAAGAGGTAAAAATGAGTTCTAATCCAATGGCTCTGATTCGTGTCATAGACGAAGAAGAGAGTGCGAGAAACTCTTTGAAATTCCTTCTTGAACAGGAAGGGTGGAAGGTGCGTCTTTATTTTTCCATTAAAGATTTTTTTGAAAATGATAATCCGATGATACCCGGCTGCCTCATTTCAAACATTCAAGTGAGGGAAACATCTGGATTTGAGCTGCAAATTAGGTTAAAGAAAAGTGAGTGCCCGATGCCGCTTATTTATATTAGCGCCTATGCGGATGTCGGGACAGCGGTTATGGCCTTAAGAGAAGGCGCATACGATTTTTTAACAAAACCGATTAATGATGAAAGACTTCTTGAAAGCGTCGAAGCTGCTGTGAATGAAGATTGGCAGTTTCGCTCTACCCTCATAAACGTCAAGAAAAATAGAGAACTTCTCCTCACTTTGACCGGTCGGGAACTCGACATCGTACGCCTCATAACGAAAGGTCTGAATAATAAGGAAATAGCAGAGGAACTGGGCATAGCAGAAAAAACGGTCAAAGTTCACCGCTCATCTATATACCGAAAATTGCAGGTCCGCACTCCATTGGAAGTTTTTAAAATAATTGATAGCGTTTATCGAGGAAATAACCTATTCCGGAGTTATGAAAAAACGCAGTTCCTAGATAATCTTAATAACTTTCTTTAAGAGAGGTGCCTTAATCGGCACCTCTTTCAAAAGGTAATTACTGTTTAATAAGGAGTGCGCCGATCAAATCCGGTTATTTAACCTTGAAATTAAAACTGTGGCACTGTGCGCAATAATTTTCCGGAGCGGCATGCTGCAGATGACAAAGCGTGCACTCTAATTTGTTGCCGTAATGTGGCGATGCATGTGGATTCTGAGGTTTTATTCCTTGAGTCTTCTTTTCAATTTCATCGGGAGCATGGCATTTCGAGCATTGGTTAATGTCCGGGGCAGTAATTTCATTTTTCTCACCGTGGCATTCCTTACAAGTTACATTTTTAACTCCGTGGCGATCTGCGCCGAGCGGAGCACTCTCCTGAGCAAAAGAAGCATCAAAGTAAAAAAAGGCAACGGATAAAAGAAAGGAGCTGAGCAGGAGTCTCTTCATAATCCCTCCAACAGAAGGTCGACCAAAAAGATTTTCTTCTGATCGACCATTCTTCGGCTAATTCCTCAAGCGGGAATATTGTTCTTTATGATTTGGCGCAGTTTTCGCCGGCCATTCGTCCGAATACTAAACAATCTAGGATAGCGACTGAGCCTAATCGGACTGCCCCGTGTACATGTCCCGTCGCCTCCCCGGCCGCATACAAGCCCTTGATAGGTTTATCTGTCCTCACGTCAAGCACCATGCATTTATCGTCTGTAATCAGACCACCCATGGTGTGGTGAACTTTTGGCTGAAGCTCGCCGGCGTAGAAGGGCGCAGTTTCAACAGGCAATTGCTCGTTATTGATATAACGGCCTAAGACAGGATCCTTCTTGTTTTTTACATATCCGTTGAACTCTTCAACCGTCTGTTTCAACTGCTCGGCGTCAATCCCTTGTGCTTTTGCCAGTTCATCTAACGTGTCATATTTGAAGATCAAATTCCGTTCGAGATGCTTGTTTAACATTCCCGGACGCTGTGTTTCAAAAGGTTTTACACCGTTTGCATCAGCAATGGCGAAGCATTTACGCCCGTTGGCCTGTTCGACCATAATCGCGTCCGCTCTTACTTTTCTATTTGCCAATTCATTCACAAATCGTTTGCCGGCGCTATTGGCCCATAGTCCATATTCTGCCGCTGCTGTTTGATTGAATTGCCAGCCGATGCCCATGCCTTTTTCATGAGGATTTCCCCACGGACCGCACTGAATCCAATCGTTTTGAGCTTGCAGGCATCCGATGCTGGAGGTTTCTCGCCAAAGTTCGGAGGTTGCTCCCGGCTGATTAGTGGTATCTAAGGTAGCATTAAGTTTCGGATCCTGAATTGTTCTGTAAGGAACATCAGCTGAGAAACCACCATAACAGAGAATTACACCTTTATTGGCTTTCAGGGATTTGTGTCGACCGCTTCCAGCCTTAGGAAAACGGTATCCTTCAAAGACTTCGACGCCTTCTACACCGTTTGCTGTTCGGATGATCTTGTCAACGTACGTTCTTAGACGAATCGGGATGCCAAGTTCAAGACATTTATCTAACTGTTTATTGACGATTCCTGCGCCTGAGCCAATCTTTGTTGTCACATAGCGCGGAACTGAGTGGCCGCCTTCCTAACCGATCGCATCAGGCAAGTATTCGACACCTAATTCATTGACGGTCCACTCATAAGTGGAAAGGACACGATCAACCATCTGGTGAACTTTCTTCACATCATTCATATAGTTGCCGGCCACGAGAATATCTTTCTCAAGGAGCTCCTTTGAATCTTCAATGTTGTGTTTCTTTTGCTGCGGACAGCCGGTGGCTGTAAGAATTCCTCCGTTAATGATTGAGTTTCCGCCGGCGGTTGGCATTTTTTCTAACACGATGACGTTTGCTCCTGCTTTTTTAGCTTCAATCGCAGCAGCGAGGCCGGCGAAGCCTGAACCAACCACAATCACATCAAAGGTTTCATCCCATTTTTTAGTCTGAGCGGATACTGTCGCGGCTAAGATACCGGATGACGAAAATACAGCCCCTGCGACAGACGTTTTCAAAAATGATCGACGGGAAGAAGTATTCATAAGGCCCCCCTTTTGTTAACAAGGTTATTTCAAGAGATCAAAAGCCATTTTAGAGGGGGATAGTGGACTAAGAAATACGTCAAAAAAATTAGATGATAAATTGGACTAATTTATAACCATATGATTTGTATTGATAATTAAATTAGTTAGGGTCCGACACTTAGGACGAAAGACTTATTTGTGAAAATAAATAGATTTAACCCCGAAACAGAATACGAGAACTGTATTTTAATCTGCTCAATTTCTGGTTAATGATTATGAAGAGTAAAGCTCCTTGAAAGCAGTCCGACTTATAGATTTTTGTAGATTTAAAGTAGCGGAGAGCAACTTCTCAATTGCATCTTTGGACGAATGCAGTGGCTCGTGCCGGCTCCGGTAGTTATCGGGATTTAACCTTTATGGCCGGCATGAAATACAGTTTTTAACAAATTGCTTGGAGTTCCCCGTGCGTAAGCACGGGGATGGAGTGAGGTTAGTGAAGGGGCAACCCAGTTCAGGAAGCTAGGAAATCCTCTGAAGCTTTAGTTTTGAAGAATTGTCGAAAGTCCTGGATCCTTCACGAGGCGAGATTGAGTCCCGCCTCAGAATTTGTTAACCGTTTTTAAGCGTGTTGTAGCTAGTACCTTGTAACAATAATATTTTCGCTTAAAGCTCCGGGTATAAGTGTCGGAGCTTTATGCGAGCGTCGCCAGTTGTAAATTGCCAATTAACGACTCTTTTCTCAGCATTTCTCTGCGTAATAAAACTTTTAACGGTGTTCCGGAGAACGTTTATATCGGCGACTCTAAACGGAATGCATTGTC